>VFQT010000104.1_pt1 | contig 133321 bp, 150 predicted proteins | sample 3512381 | NCBI WGS metagenome assembly VFQT01 (sample SAMN10412376, study PRJNA504923) | tailings metagenome | isolation source: Relicate 2 Philex TSF3 active mining site | place: Philippines: Tuba, Benguet | collected 2017-08-29
ATGCAAGGCGTTGATTCTCTGGTAACTGCAATGCAGCTTTCGGCAACAGGGTGAGACCCATCGCATGACTTGCAGCCCATGCCATTTTTTGACGATCAAGTTCTAACCGCACATACAACGATGGCCATGTCTCCCATCCCATCCCCACATCAAGGTCTGTCAGATGAACAACGCACTCACGCCAACGCAAGAACACCAGGTCGTGCATGGCAACCACTGCGCCCGACGCAAGAGTCCCAGTGGACTCCCACATCTCATAAGTGGCGCCAGCCCACGCACCCTCCAAGGTGTACACCGCGCGACGCAACCGTGCAGTGGCATCCGTCTGCGTCCATGTTGATGCATCAGCTATTGCGGCCTCCCGTGCACCAGGATCACCGGGATACTGCTGACCACTTTCACCACGCGAAGCACATGACAACAAATGAATGAAACTCTCTGCGTTTAACGCAAGATGGCCCACCACTGTTCCCCGAGACCAGCCCTCCAACAATGACGGACCCGCCCAAGCTTCTGGTGACAAGGCATCGACAACATCGAGAAGAGTTTGATGAGTGGCCGCACACCCTTCAACGCAGGCGTCCAGTTGGCGGGGATCAAGTGGGCGGGGCACCTCTGTAACGATACTCGCCTTGCCCCGTGGGCCACAGGCGACGTGTGCCACCGCAGCTCAGCGTAACAATTACGGCATGCGGTCGCGATGTGGCACCACAACGATGGTGCCGTCCGCTTCACGATGAACGCGTACAGACACGCCGTAGAACTCACCAAGAGTTTCAGGACGTAGTACATCTTCAGCGCTGCCCTGTGCCACACAGTGCCCGGCGTGCATCAACACCAATCGGTCCGAATAGATGCCAGCGAGGGTGAGATCATGCATTGCGCTCACCACCGTGAGCCCGTGCTCTCGACGCAATTTGTCAACAAGCTCTAAAGCTTGTTGCTGGTGACCAATGTCCAGTGCGCTAGTGGGCTCGTCCAACAACAAGATGGGTGCTTCCTGTGCGATGGCACGCGCAATCACTAAGCGTTGACGTTCGCCACCCGACAACGTCTCGACATCGCGTGATGCCAGATGCACAAGGTCAAGACGCTCAATAACGTCGCGGGCCATTGAGTAGTCGTGATGAGTTTCACGACCAAAGTGAGTAACAAAAGGATTACGCCCCAACACAACGTATTCAGCACCAGTCATGCCAGACGGAAGAACAGGTGACTGCGGGACAAATGCAATCAATTGCGCACGCCGACGTGATGATCGCGCCGAGAGCGGCGAGCCATCCACAAGAATTCGCCCATCATGTGACGTCACTCCCGCAATCGCGCGCAACAACGACGACTTGCCGGCACCGTTCGGGCCGATGATACATAACCATTCACCTGGCTTCACAGAGTCAGTGAAACCTGCAACCGCGGTGCGTCCGTTGTAAGAAACGCGAACATTGTCAAATGAAAGTGATGTCATCGTGGAGCCTGTCGTGTGCGAAGAATTAACAAGAAAAACGGTGCTCCTAAAAACGCAGTGACGACGCCGATGGGAGTTTCGGCTGGGTTATCAAGAACGCGACCAGGAATATCGGCGACAATCAAAAATGCCGCACCCACCAGAATGGACATGGGCAACACAATTCGATACGACGCGCCCACTACAAGGCGAACTGCGTGCGGCACAATGATGCCAACGAAGCCAATCAAACCGCTCACGGCAACAACCGAGGCTGTGCCCAACGTTGCCGCAATCACCACAACTAGGCGCACACGTGACACGTTCACACCAAGTGCCGAAGCTTCTTCGTCGCCCACTCGCAAAACATCGAGCAACCTACGATGCAACAACAACGCAACAGTGGACAACAACACATATGGCAGAACCAAACGCACGTCGCCCCATGTTGCCGACGACAACCGGCCAAGAATCCATGAGTACACCTGACGCACGACGTCAGAGTTGCGTTGCAAGAGGAATGTCTGAAGCGCAGTTGTCAGAGATGTCACCGCAACACCGGCCAATACCAAGGATGTTGATGTGCGTTCACCACGCACTGTTGTTCCCACCACGTACGTAACAAGAACAGCCACCAATCCACCAATGAAGGCAGCAAGCGGCAAGGGGTCGATAATCCACGTGCTACTGCCCGATCGATTCACGGTGATCACCACCGTTGCGCCCAAACCAGCACCAGCAGCAACACCCAAGAGATACGGGTCGACCAATGGATTGCGGAACACACCTTGATAACTGGCTCCCGCGAGAGACAGCGTGGAACCTACAAGGGCTGCCAACACCACTCGCGGCGCACGAATATTCCACACAATTGCCCACTCGGTGGAGGTGAGTCCACTGTCAATAGTGATGAACGGCAATCGATTCAGAAACTCAAGTGGTACACGCCACCATTCCGGACCTGCAGGGCCAATCATGACGCCCCCCAACACGGCGCACAGAAGCACCACCACAGAGGTGGGAATCCACCATCGGCTTGCGCCGTGGATGGTGTTCTGCGACACCGTGTCGGACGACATGTTCAATAACTACCCTGCAACGTTTGCAGAGATCAGTGATTCGCGAGCTGCTGCCATTTGTTCAATCAGGTCAACAACACGTGGACCCCAGCGAGACGCAATGTCGTCATCAAGTTCAACAACATTTTCGTTCTTCACTGCAGCTATGCCAGACCAACCCGGACGAGCAGCGACAGTCTCTGCAGACTGTTGGCAGCACTTTGTGTCGGCAAGGAAAATCACTGCTGGATCAGCAGCAACAATTGCTTCAGCACTTAATTGTGGGTAGTCATTCCCTTCGTCAACACCATCGGCGATGCTGTTGAAACCAAGTTGCTTCATCAGCGCGCCAACAAATGTGTTCGACGTGACGCTGTAATAAGTGTTGTCCAGTTCGTAGAACGCACTGAACGTCACGTCATCCAGATTTTCTGGAATTGCATCTTCAATGCGCTCTTGCATGTCTTCGATGACGTCTTCTGCTGCGTCTGCGCGACCAGTGAGATCACCCAATTCAATGATCTGCTTGTACACATCATCGAGCGATGCGGCTGCAGCACCAGTCCACACTTGAATCTCTGGATTTGCTGAGGTGAGTTGCTCAGTGATCTTGTTCATGTCATTTGAAATCAGAACAACATCTGGTTCATACGCCAAGATTGCTTCTGCGCTTGGTTCGTATGCAGAAATCTTGGTCACCTTTGGTGCTACTTCTGCTGGGTATGTGCTGAGACTGTCAACTGCAACTACTTGTTCACCTGCACCAATGGCGTACAACATTTCTGTTGCGGTTGGCGACAAGCTGACAATCTTCAATGAGTTTTCTGCAGACGGAACGGTGGTGTCTGATGAGTCAGACGAACCTCCGCACGCGCTAACAGCAAAAACGGAAGCTGCAATCAGACTGAATGCGCGCTTCCGCAGTGAATGGGTGTGTTTCATAGTGGATCTTCCTCCAAGTACATGTCTGGAGAAAGAAGAGTGGGTCACAGAATCCGGTGAGCACCGGTTGCCTCCGCGGACCGCCCTTCCTTCGAGGACTGGTTTTTCGCACAGAAAGATCAGGCGACCGGACTTGTCTGAATCAGGTTTCCCTGTTCAGAACCACCGTTGCGGGACAGTGCCGGAATCTCACCGGACTTCGCTGATGCTTCTGCAACACCCCTATTGAGGTGCACAGATGAAAGTAGCACGGCATGAACCTGCCGCGGAACTTATGAGTTATGACACCAAATCGATGATGCGCTGAACGCCTTCCACAAGGTCGTCATCGCCCAAGGCAAATGAGAAACGAGCAAACCCTGGGGTGCCAAATGCTTCACCTGGCACAATTGCCACTTGCGCTTCGCTCAAAATGAGGTCTGCCAATTCAAGCGTGTTTGCCGCTTTCTTGCCGCGAATGTCGCGGTTGAGCAACGCACTGAAATTGGGATAGCAATAGAACGCACCCTGTGGCTCCATGCAGGTGACACCAGGAATAGATGTGAGCATCTGATGCATCTTCTTGCCACGACGTTCAAACGCCTCGCGCATCATGTGCACAGCCGACAAATCACCACTGACCGCCGCCATTGCCGCTACCTGTGCAATGTTCGACACGTTCGAAGTCGAATGCGATTGATAGTTGATTGATGCCTTCATGACATCTTTCGGACCAATCATCCAGCCAACGCGCCAACCGGTCATTGCATAGGTTTTTGCAACACCATTCAGAATGAGGCACTGTTCTGCAAGTTCTGGAACAAGAGTGGGCATTGATGTGAACGTATGGTCACCGTATGTGAGATGTTCATAAATTTCATCGGTGATAACCCACACCTTGTTCTTCACGGCCCACTCACCGATTGCTTTGACTTCTTCGGATGGGTACACAGAACCACTTGGATTGTCGGGCGACACAAACAACAACGCCTTGGTGCGCGGGGTGAGCGCTGCGTCAAGTTGTTCAACAGTGACACGGAAACCATTGGCTTCATCGGTATCAATAATCTTTGCAACACCGCCAGCCAATGTGATGGCTTCGGGATATGTGGTCCAGAACGGAGCAGGACAAATGATTTCATCGCCTGGGTCACATAATGCAGCAAACGCCGTGAACACCGCGTGCTTACCGCCATTGGTGACCAACACTTGGTCTGCGGTGCATGCAAAGCCACTGTCGCGCAATGTTTTTGCCGCAATTGCTTCGCGAAGTTCGGGCAAGCCAGCCGCTGGCGTGTAGCGGTGGTACTTCACTTCGCCGCATGCCTTGATGGCGGCTTCCACAACATGAGCGGGAGTAGGAAAATCAGGCTCGCCTGCGCCGAAACCTATGACATTCTGTCCCTGGGCCTTCAGCGCCTTGGCTTTAGCGTCGACTGCCAATGTGGCTGATTCGGCAATGGCGCCGAGGCGGGCGGAAACACGTCGCAATTCTGTTGGACCAGGCATAAATGACAGGATTACAGAGTGAGCGATAAAAACAAACCTGATTTTCGAATTCCTGCAGACCTTTTGCCAGCTGATGGCCGATTTGGTTGCGGCCCCTCGAAAGTACGCCCACAGCAACTAGAGGCCGTCATGGCGCGCGTCACATCGGTGATGGGAACATCTCACCGGCAAGCCCCCGTAAAGAACATCGTGGGATCAGTACGCGACGGACTGTCATCGCTGTTTCAGTTGCCCGATGGTTGGGAAATTGTGATGGGCAATGGTGGATCCACAGTGTTCTGGGATGTGGCCACATTCAGCCTCATTCGCGAGCGAAGCCACCACTTGGTGTTTGGCGAATTCTCATCCAAGTTCGCCGAAGCATCAGCCGCAGCCCCCCACTTACAGTCGCCTGTTGTGTTGTCATCGGACCCAGGCTCACACCCCACAGCAGAAGCCGATGCAACGTGTGATGTGTACGCATACCCGCACAACGAAACTTCAACCGGAGTTGCGATGACTCCAGTGCGTCCTGGAACGAATGGACTTGTGGTGGTGGACGCCACATCAGCAGCCGGTGGCCTCATGTGGGACCCATCCGATGTTGACGTGTACTACTTCGCTCCACAAAAGTGTTTTGCTTCCGACGGAGGCATTTGGTTTGCAGCGTGCTCACCCGCAGCAATTGAACGAATCAAAGAAATCAAGGCATCACAGCGTTGGGTGCCAGCATCGCTGGACATGTCCATCGCACTTGATAATTCAGTTGCCAATCAGACCTACAACACACCAGCTCTTGCAACATTGATCATGTTGGATGAACAAGTGAAGTGGATGAACGACAATGGCGGTTTGTCATGGGCCGCTGGTCGCTCCGCAGAATCTGCACGCACAATGTATTCGTGGGCAGAATCCCGCGATTACACCAATCCATTCGTCACAAATCGCGCACATCGCTCAGACGTTGTCGCCACCATCGATATTGATGGCGTCGACGCAAACGACATCAACAAGGTCTTGCGGGCCAACGGAATTGTCGACACCGACAGTTACCGTAAATTAGGCCGTAATCAATTACGAGTGGGCATGTTCCCCGCCATTGACCCATCAGATATTGCAGCCCTCACGGCCTGCATAGACGTGGTTGTTGACCATCTCCGTTCGTAGAGTGATGCCTAATGGCAATCACCGTTGACGAGGTTCTAGAGACGTATTGGGCCGACATCTCCCCGTTACGTAATCCCGTCATGTTGGTGGCATTGCGTGGTCTATTCGACATTGGCGGTGTCGCTACATCTGCACTTGATTGGATGTTGAAAGAGCGTGACGCCACAGTTGTTGCAGACATTGATCCCGACCCATTCTTCGATTTCACGCAAGAACGTCCAGAGGCATACTTCGATGAGAATGGTGAACGACAAATCCGTTGGCCAGAAAACGAATTCATGATTATTCGTTATCCCGAAGGTGCGCGCGACATGGTGGTATTGAATGGCGTTGAACCACACGTGTCATGGAATGTGTTCACACAATGTGTTGTCAGCGTGGCAAAGGGTCTTGGATGCAACTTGGTGGTCAGTTTGGGTGCAGCCGCTGAACAAGTTCCACATTCACGCGTGCCGTTTGTTGTGGGAAGTACCACGCACTCAGAATTAGCCGCACGACTCGGATTATCCCGTCCTCAATACCAAGGACCTACTGGTGTTGCCGGAGTCATGCTAGATGCGCTCGATCGAGCTGCTGTGCCCAGCGTTAGTTTGCGCGTTGGTGTTCCCCACTATTTGATGCACGCGCAGCACCCAAAGAGTGCCGCCGCGTTATTGCAGCACTTGCAGCATGTGTTAGGAATTCCCACCGATCACGCCAACTTGCAAAAAGAAATCAGCCGCTGGCAAGAACTTCACGATGCTGCCGTTGAGGGTGATGCGCAGGCCTCGGCATATGTACACATGCTCGAACGACGTCACGATCAACTGGTGGAACGCTCAATGCCAACTGGTGACGATTTAGCTGCCGAACTCGAAGAGTTTTTGCGTAATCAAACCGACGACGACGACTAGTCAGTCGATTGCGGCACAGTTGAACTCGTTCATCAATTGACCCAAGCTGTACTTTTGACCCATGAAGATTGGACTTCAAGTTCCCAGCACCACATTTCCCAATGGTGACAGTGCCGATTTGTTCTCAACATTGTCAGACATTGCACAAACGGCCGAAGCAAATGGTTTTGACACATTCATGTTGATGGATCATTTCTTTCAGTTGCCATTCCTCGGGCCCATGGATGACCCCATGCTTGAGTGCTATACCGCTCTTGGCGCCATTGCTGCTCGCACTTCGACCATCAAAGTCAGCGCGTTGGTCACTGGAGTCACCTATCGCAATCCCGCACTTCTGGCAAAGGCAGTCACCACCTTGGATGTGGTGTCACAAGGACGTGCAATATGTGCAATTGGAGCTGCATGGTTTGACGCGGAACATCATGCACTTGGGTTTGATTTTCCGCCACTCACAGAGCGCTTTGAAAAACTTGAAGATGCGCTCAATATCTGTCGCCTCATGTTCGACAACAAGCAATCGTCTTACCAAGGGAAGCATCACCACATTGTCGATGCGTACAACGTGCCGCGTCCCGTGCAATCACGCCTACCGATCTTGGTGGGCGGACAAGGCGAGAAGAAAACATTCCGCATTGCAGCTCAATATGCAGAGTTCTTGAACATGACTGCAGCGCACGCCGATATTCCACAGAAGATTTCCGCTTTACAAGGCCACCTCAATTCACTTGGCCGTGATCGTTCTGAAATTTCCGTGTCGTGCCACTGCCCCATGGTGATTGGGTCAGACACAGCCGACCTCACAGATCGATTGAAGTCCATGTTGAGCGCACGTGGAATGGAAATCTCACTCGCAGATGATCCTCAGGGGTTGCGCGCAATGTTGGGCCGTGCATTAATCGGAACACCCGAACAAGTAATTGAGCAAATTCACGGTTTACGTGCACAAGGAATTGATGGTGTGACCGTGTCTCTCACCGCTGGCGCGCATCATTTAGACAACGTTGCGCTGGCCGGCAACACGCTCCGCACCGCCTTTTCGTAATTCCTCCAAACACATCTTGTTGCAGGCAAACGGCTTCCGTCTTTGCGTTGAATTCCTCCACATTTATGTTGATGAATTCAAAAATCACACCTAATGTTCCACATATGAAGTTGACCGCAGTTATTTGGCCATCTGACGAAGGTGGATTCTGCGTGCTCAACCCTGAAACGGGCTGCTCCTCCCAAGGAGAATCGGTCGAAGAAGCTCTGGCGAATATCGAAGAAGCAACTCAGGCGTACTTAGATGAAGTTCCGGAAGCGAATTTCGGTCAGGTGTCAAATGCCTTTGTGACAACTTTCGAGATTCATCCACGTGCCTAAACTGCCCAATCTTTCTGGGCACGACATCATAAAAATTCTTTCAGAATTGGGATTTGACTTTGTTCGTCAACGCGGCAGTCACGCCGTATTACGTCAAGGCTCCGTGGTGTGCGTTGTGCCATTACATCGTGTTGTGAAAACCGGAACCTTACGTTCAATCTTGAGGCAAGCACAAGTAGACATCAACGTGTTCATTGATGCAGCAAGCGATGCATGACCTAACGCAAACGGCTACTTGATAGCGGCGAAGCCCAGTTCCAAGTCGGCAATGATGTCTTGAACAGATTCAAGTCCAACAGACAAACGCACCAGACCAGGCGCAACGCCGGCTGAACGTTGTTCGTCTTCAGTCAACTGACTATGCGTTGTTGACGCTGGGTGAATCACCAATGAACGCACGTCACCAATGTTTGCAACATGGCTATGCAACTTCAGAGCTTCAGCAAACTTCTGACCAGCCTCGCGACCGCCCTTCAGTTCCACTGCGATAACCGAACCAAATCCACGACCACCGAAATACTTCTTCGCACGCTCGTGCCATGGGCTTGATGGAAGACCGGCGTAGTTGATCGATTCCACTGCGCTTTGTGTTTGCAAAAATTCCACAACTTTCTGGGTATTAGACCAATGGCGGTCCATACGCAACGACAATGTTTCAACACCTTGCAAAATGCTCCACGCGTTGAACGGACTTGCCGACATGCCAAGGTCACGCAGCATTTGCACGCGTGCTTTGATGATGAATGACCCTGCACCAAGCGCTGGCCAATATGCAAGACCGTGATAACTGGGGTCTGGCTCGGTGAAGTTGGGGAAACGGCCACTTGCAGAGAAATCGAACTTTCCACCATCGATGATGGCTCCAGCAATTGCCGTGCCGTGACCACCAAGGAACTTTGTTGCCGAATGCACAACAATGTCTGCGCCCCACTCCAACGGGCGAATGCCGTACGGAGTTGGCACGGTGTTGTCCAACATCAATGGCACACCCACTTCATGTGCAACCCGCGAAACACCTTCAATGTCAAACACATCATTCTTGGGGTTGGCGAGCACTTCACCGAAGAACAACTTTGTGTTGTGTCGCACTGCTGCTTTCCACTGATCCAAGTTGTCAGGGTCGTCAACGAATGTGACGTCAATGCCCATCTTGGGGAATGTGTAGTGCAACAAGTTGTATGTGCCTCCGTACAACGACGGCGACGCAACAATGTGGCTTCCTGCTTCAGCCAACGTGAGAATGGCAAGCGTCGCGGCGCTTTGACCTGACGACACCACCAGTGCACCTGGCAAACCGACAGCGGTGGCAGTTCCACCCTCAAGGTCTGACAGACGCGCTTCCAGAACTCCGGTGGTGGGGTTCATGAGACGGGTGTAGATGTTGCCAATTTCGGCAAGAGCGAACAGGTTGGCAGCGTGCTGGCTGTCGCGGAATTGATACGAGGTGGTCTGATACAGCGGTACCGCGCGCGAGCCTGTGGTGGGGTCTGGTACTTGTCCGGCGTGAATCTGGCGGGTTTCGAAGCCCCATTGTGAAGAAGTCATGTGACGCACGATACTCCCTAATTCCCGACTGAACAAGTCGGGAATTAGGGAGCCCTCCGAGAGGAGACCGGGCGGATGGGTTATGCGGCGATCATCGCGTCAGAGACGGTGCCGCGGTTACGGCGTGCACGACGCCAGCGGCGATATGCCTCGGCTGCGATGGCCACCAACAGAAGCAGCCACCACCACGAGAATGTGCTTCCGTTACCGCCACCTACAGCGACGTCATCGATCAAGGACTCCCCCGACATTTCTGATGCGAACGAAGGTGTCAGTTCTGCACCGATGCTTCGGTTCGCGAGTGAATCGTCTGATGATTCGATTGATGAATCAGTAGAGGCAGGACGCGAGGGCATTGCGATGCGATCCACAGTGGTGACGTCATTGACGCTGTCAGCGGGAGTTGGTGCATTCACCTGTGGCGCGTCCGTCTCTACGGGTGCTAGCGACGCGGAATCGTCAGTGAGAGCTGGTGTGGGTGCCAGTGATGTTGCTGGTACAGAAATTGTCGAATCAATTTCAGTGCCACGGCCACTATCGGAAGATGTATCGGGAGTAGAAATCCCTGTGGCTACTTCGGGTGTAACTGCATCAGTTGATGCGGCGGGAATTTCTTCAATCACCGTTGTCTCGTCAGGTGAGCCAGGAATGGTCACCCGAGTTTCTTTCTGTGTGCATTCATGGCGAAAACCGTGAGGGTGTGTTGTGGGCTTGTGACGCGAGTGAGCAATGCAGCTCTTTCCGCGGCTGCCGTTATTACTTCCTGAATGTGCGCTTGCCGACTGTGCAGTTACTGCAACAACGATTCCGCTGATGAGTGCTGCTCGTGCAATAAGACCAAGTGACTTCTTCATGGTGGTGCCTTCCGTTGTGGTGTGGATGCATCATCTGACGACCCCACCCATGGCCCGAGTTCCCGGATTTCTCAAAAAATGTGAAGAAATAAAAAGAGCCCGAGCGCTTGATGCGCCCGGGCTCTTTTACGGACTGTTGGGATCAGCCGCCAGAGATCTCTGACACCTTCTGCTTGCCCGCCGACAACCACGGCATCATGGAACGCAGGCGCTTGCCCACTTCCTCGATGGGGTGCTTGGCGCCTGCCTCACGCAAGGCATTGAAGTTGGCACGGCCTTCTTCTGATTCCTTCACCCATTCGCGAGCAAACTTGCCGCTCTGGATTTCCTTCAGGATTTTCTGCATGGACTTCTTGGTGGCTGGCGTAATGACGCGTGGACCACGGGTGAGGTCACCGTATTCAGCAGTATCGGAAATGCTGTAACGCATTCCGGTGATGCCCTCTTCGTACATGAGGTCGACGATCAACTTCACTTCGTGCAAGCACTCGAAGTAGGCCATCTCTGGCTGGTAACCAGCTTCGGTCAATGTTTCAAAACCTGCTTGCACCAATGCAGCAACACCACCACACAACACTGCTTGTTCGCCGAACAAGTCTGTTTCTGTTTCTTCGGTGAATGTTGTTTCAATGACACCTGAACGAGCGCCACCAATTGCTTCGGCGTATGACAAAGCAAGTGCCTTGGCGTTGCCAGTGAAATCTTGTTCAACTGCAATCAAACATGGAACGCCGCCACCTTCGGTGTATGTACGACGCACCAAGTGACCTGGACCCTTTGGCGCGATCATGATGACGTCAACATTCTTTGGCGGACGAATGCGCTTGAAGCGAATGTTGAAACCGTGTGCGAATGCAAGCGCCTTGCCGGCCTTCATGTGGCGCTTGATGTGCTCGTTGTATGTTGCCTTCTGCTCGGTGTCGGGCATGGTCAGCATGATGACGTCGGCCCACTTGGCTGCATCGGAAATGCTCTTCACGGTGAGACCAGCAGCCTCGGCCTTTGCAGCCGATGACGAACCCTCGCGCAGACCCACAACCACCTGCACACCACTGTCCTTCAGGTTGAGTGCATGAGCGTGACCCTGTGAGCCGTAGCCAATGATGGCGACTTTGCGTCCCCGAATAATTGAAGGATCAGTGTCCTTTTCGTAGTACATCTGTGCTGCCATCAGCTTGCCTTTCCCTTTGTGGCACCTTTCCGTGCCTCACGTTCCAACTTCGGCAGGGCCACCCTGCCTGTTCTTTGGCTCTCCACGATGCCATATCCCCGCAACAATTCCTCAAAATCGTCAAGTTTCTCGGGTTCTCCATCGAGAGAAATGGTGAGTGCGTCGGCCCCGACTGCCAGGACCTCGGCCTCGAAAATGCTGGCCAGCTCGACCACTTGGCCGCGCTGTTCGCCATCGGCACGCACCGTGGCCACCATGAGCTCGCGCTCGACCGACTTGCGTGGGTCAAGTTCGGTAATGCGCACCACGTCGATCAACTTGAACAGCTGTTTCACAATTTGCTCGAGCGGCGTGGCGGAAATGTCGACCACGATGGTGATGCGGCTGTAGTTGGGGTCTTCGGTGGGCGCAACGGCCAATGAATAAATGTTGTAACCACGACGTGCGAACAGTCCGGAGACTCGTGCCAATACGCCGGGACGGTTCTGCACCAACACCGACAAGATGTGGTGAATGCGGGAGTCGCCGTACGGATTTTTTGAATTGATGGTGGTCACTTGAGGAACTCCCTGCGGCTCTCTTGGCTGGGGTGAAGTAGAACATCGTCGTTACTTGCGCCTGCTGGCACCATGGGGAACACTTTTTCGAATTCTTCGACTCGGAATTCCACCACAACGCTGCGGTCATTAATGCTGTTCGCCTTTTCGATTGCCGCATCAATTTCTTCGGGTGATTCAACGCGAATGCCAACACATCCCATTGCTTCTGCCCACTTCACGAAATCTGGGCAACCAGACAAATCGACTTCTGAATAACGCTCGCCGTAGAACATTTCTTGCCACTGACGAACCATTCCCAAATATGTGTTGTTCAAAATTGCGATCTTGACATGAATGCCTTCGGTTGTTGCCGTGACCAACTCTTGTGCGGTCATTTGGAAACATCCGTCGCCGTCAATTGCCCACACGGTTGCGTCTGGTCGCGCTGCCTTTGCGCCAATTGCTGCCGGCACTGAGAAACCCATTGTTCCAAGTCCGCCTGAGTTCACCCATGAATAGGGCTGGTTGAACTTCCAGAACAAACTTGCCCACATCTGATGCTGACCAACACCTGCAACCAAGATGGTGTTCTCTGGTGCGGCGTCTCGCAGTTTTTCCAAACAGAACTGTGGCTTTAAACGTGCACCAGGTTCAGATGGTTCGTATGTAAGTGGGAACTGTTCTTTCCAACCATTCACACGACTGCGCCACGGTGTGATGTCGACCTGTTGCACACCCTCTGCTAACAACTCTTTGACGGCTTTGACGATTTCTTCAACAACCAAACGACAATCACCAACAATGGGAACATCGGGCTTACGAACTTTTCCTTGTTCTGCTGGGTCGATGTCAACGTGAATAATCTTTGCGTCGGGAGCAAACGATGCCACTTTGCCAGTAACGCGGTCATCGAAACGAGCACCTAACGCACACAACAAGTCTGCTTTTTGCATTGCGGTAATTGCGGTTGCTGTTCCGTGCATGCCAGGCATGCCGTAACACAATTCGTGATCATCGGGGAATGCACCACGAGCCATCAGCGTGGTGACAACTGGCGTCTTCAACAATTCAGCAAGTTCGCGTACAGCTTCGGCAGCATGTGCTTTCAACACACCACCACCCAGATACAACACAGGTCGCTCCGATGCCAGAAGCAACTTTGCTGCTTCCTTAATCATGCGTGAATGGCCCTTGGTCACAGGGCGATATCCGGGCAATGCATCCAACACTTCTTCATCAGTGGGCCAATGCCATTCCATGGTGTTCTGCAACACGTCTTTTGGAAGGTCAACCAACACTGGACCGGGACGTCCTGTTGTTGCAATGTGAAATGCCTGGCGAATAGCCATGGGAATATCTTCGGCGCGCATGACCAATTCGTTGTGCTTGGTGACGCTGCGTGTAATGCCAACGGTGTCGCATTCTTGGAACGCATCGGTGCCGATGGCCGTGGTGCTGACCTGGCCAGTAATGCACACCATGGGAATGCTGTCCATGAACGCATCACACAATGGCGTGACCATGTTGGTGGCAGCAGGACCACTTGTCACCATGGCAACACCAGGACGACCAGTGACGTGGGCATACCCCTGAGCCATGTGACCAGCACCTTGTTCGTGACGAACGAGAACGTGACGGATGGATGACTTCAGAAGTGGGTCGTATGCAGGCAAGATGCAGCCGCCGGGCAAACCAAACATGGTTTCCACGTTTTCCATCTCTAACGAGCGAATGAGAGCTTCGGCCCCGGTGAGAATCTCTTTTTTCGACATCTACCTGTCTCCTCGTTTGACGTGTACTAGTGAACCTGGTCTGAGAAACAAAAAAACCACCCGAGTGGGTGGTAAACAGCGCATTCGGTGGGCCCGAATGCGCTACAGAACTACTACGACTGGGTGCTGCTGGCTACGTCCTGTGGTCATCTCTGCCAGTCTGCCACTGCCTGATTGGGCTTCGCAACCCCCAAAATCTCGCCAAAATCCACTTTTCCAGCCGCCGCAAAGAACCCCAGAGTGATGGCTACCAAGGTGACAGCCCCGTTCAATTTGAAGGCCGCTACGGGGTCCCCTCCCAACAGGTACAGCGAGGCCCGGGTGCCGCCACAACTGGGGCACGGGATTCCCGCAAATCGCTGCAGCGGACACAGCGTGGGTTGATGGCCCAACCAGTCGGCGGCCATGCGAGCAGCGGGGCTGGCCACTGCCAACCCCGCCACCGCCAGAACAGAAGACTTAACGCTTAACAACCGTGGTCTTTGAGATGTAGTCCCACACACCTTGGCGAGTGGGCTGAATGAGAATGAGAACGGCACTAATAATGGAGACGATTCCGGTGATGGAGCCAAGAATCAGTTTTCCCACCAATTCGCGTAACAACATCTGCTGCATGGTGGCTGGTGCCCCAGTTCCAAGATCTACCACCTGCAAGCCAAGCATTTTCTTGCCGGGCGACGTGGCTTGACCCCACAACACGATGTTCCATATGAGCCAGCCGATAAAGCAGGTGACAATCATCAACAGGAAGTCCAACATGAGTGCACCGAAGCGAACGCCGTTGCCACACGGAATAACTCCAGACGATGACGGCGGTGGCATCGGCGGCATTGAAAACGGATTGGACATAACACTCCTCCACGAAAACACGGGGTGAATACACCGTGCTAGGTGAACAGTAGCCCTCCATCACATATGGTTCTGACACATACCAAAGTCGCGATTATCGCCAACAATTAACGCCAACAAAGGATGACCCATGAAGAGTGTGCGCACACCTGATGAACGATTCGCCAATATTGCCGATTGGCCCTACGAGCCTGTGTATACAACTGTGTCTGCAGGCGACGGCACCAGCGACACGTTGCGAATTGCGCATTACGAAACTGGCCCCGCCGACGCCGCCACCACCATCTTGGTGATGCATGGCGAACCAAGTTGGTCATATCTCTATCGCAAGATGATGAAAGAGTTTGTCGCCGCTGGTCATCGCGTGATTGCACCAGACCTCATCGGATTTGGTCGTAGCGACAAGCCACTTCAGACATCGGACTACACATACGAACGTCATGTCGCATGGATGAATGAATGGTTGCGCACGAACAACTTCACCAACCTCACATTGGTGTGTCAAGACTGGGGCGGGCTTGTGGGTCTGCGCCTTGCAACAGAAAACGAAAATCGATTCGCGCGCATTGTTGTTGCCAACACAGGTCTGCCGCTTGCGGGGCGTGAACCGTCGGCCGCGTTTCGTGCGTGGCAGAAGTATTCGCAAGAAGTTCCCAACTTTGATGTCGGCAAGTTGGTGAATAACGGATGCGCCACGCAATTGTCTGCCGAAGCGATCGCCGCATACGACGCACCATTCCCCGATGACTCGTACAAAGCAGGTGCGCGCATTTTCCCGGCGCTATATCCAGATGGTGCCGACCACCCGTCGAACATTGCCAACAAAAAGGCGTGGGAAGTTCTTCGTGCGTGGACCAAACCATTTCTCACGTCATTCAGTGATGGCGACCCGGTCACAGGTGGTGGCCACACGGTGTTTGAGCGAGACATTCCGGGTGCCCAAGGCAAGCCACACACCATCATTCAGGGCGGTGGACATTTCCTTCAGGAAGACAAAGGTGAGGAGTTCGCGGCAGTGGTCAACAACTTCATTGCATCATTTCCCTCATAACTGACCGAATTTGACCATTTCTGAGCCGAATCAACCACTGTTCGCAGGGGAGACGACCCCCTGTCGCCTAGCGTGGTAGCCATGTCTGAAACTCGCTCTATTGCCCCCGCCGAAGGAAAGCTCGGTGTTCTCACCGTCGGACTCGGCGCGGTGGCCTCCACATTGATCGCCGGTGTTGAACTCGCCAAGCGCGGTCAGGGACTTCTTATTGGCTCCATGACCCAGATGGGCACTATCCGTTTGGGCAAGCGCACCGACGGTCGCTCACCCCTCATTAAGGACTTCGTACCACTCGCTCGTATTGAAGACATCGAATGGGGTGCATGGGACGTGTTCCCCGACGACGCATATGTTGCGGCATCACGCGCCGGTGTACTGGAACAGGGCAAGCACATTGAAGCCATTGCCGACACGCTTCGCGAAATTCGCCCCATGAAAGCTGCGTTCGAACGCAAGTACGCGCGCAATCTCACTGGCGAGCACACCATGGGCAATGTGAGCAAGCGCGACATGTTGAACAACATTCGCGCCGACATCAATCGCTTCCGTGACGAAAAGAAAGTTGATCGCGTTGTGATGATTTGGTGTGCAAGCACCGAAATCTTCATTGAGCCAGGCCCTGATCATCAGACCATTGAGTCGTTTGAAAAAGCAATTGACGCCAACTCTGATCAAATCGCACCATCAATGCTGTATGCATACGCCGCGTTGTTGGAAGGTGTCCCATTCGCAAACGGATCACCCAACTTGGCTGTCGACATGCCCTGCTTGCGCGAATACGCAAACGAACACAACATCCCTATTTCGGGCAAAGACTTCAAGACCGGTCAAACCTTGATGAAGACCACGTTGGCTCCAATGTTGAAGGCTCGCCAGTTGGGTCTTGCGGGTTGGTACTCCACCAACATCTTGGGTAACCGTGACGGAGAGGTGTTGGACGCTCCAGAAAACTTCAAGACAAAAGAAGAATCAAAGCTTGGTGTATTGGAAGACATTCTTCGCCCCGACCTCAACCCCGAGCTGTACGGCAACGTGTTCCACAAAGTGCAGATCAACTACTACCCACCGCGTGGCGACAACAAAGAGGGTTGGGACAACATCGACATCACTGGATGGCTTGGATACCCCATGGAGATCAAGGTCAACTTCTTGTGCCGCGACTCGATCCTTGCTGCACCACTAGCGCTTGACCTCATTTTGTACTCAGACCTCGCGCAACGTGCGGGCTTGGGTGGCATTCAAGAGTGGCTGTCGTTCTATTACAAGAGTCCACAAGTGGCTCCTGGTCTGTACCCAGAGCATGACTTGTTCATTCAGTTGGCGAAACTGAAGAACACATTGCGTTGGATGATGGGCGAAGACCAAATCACACACCTCGGTCGCGAGTACTACGACGAGACCGACTAAGTCACATGTTTAGGCGCGACGCCGCACAGGCATTCGCATTCGACATTCTGTGTGTGATGGCGTTAGTCATCATTGGCACTCGTAACCACAACACCGACACAGGGGTTTCTGGCGTTTTGTATGTGGCCGCGCCATTCATCATCGCCGTCGCGGCTTTTCACGGTGTCTTCGCAGCACTGCGGCGACCGCTCACAATGACGTGGGTGTGGATAGGAACCGTTGCGGTGGGCATGGCATTGCGCAATGTTGTCTTTGATCGAGGAACAGCAGTGCCATTCATCATTGTTGCAACATTGTTCTTAGGAGCAACCATGTATGGCTGGCGAGCCGTTATGGCCCGCCGCCAACACACGGCGTAGTTAAACCTCATGCGTTGTGCGGTGAATGAACACCGCAGCCCTGACGTTACGACTGCGAGAACAGTGGAAGGAACGCGTCGAGACCACTGCACTGCGTGAGCGCATGACGAAAGACCGCCATGTGTGACGGGAATTCACTCATTGCCGATGCCGGGAATTCCGTGATGATGCGAACATCACCATTGCGTAGCACTACGCGAACGCCAGTGAGAGAGTGATTCAGCGCATTCAATTGCTGAAGTAACTGACCCGTCTCTGCAACATTGCGACTTGCAATGTGAGTGAGACGAACAAACTCGGTGTTGTTGTCTTCAGACACATGAATAGACACGAAACAAGGTTTGTTGTCCACCGTGATTGCAATGCTCTGCGGAAGTCGCTCGCCATCCCAGTGCTCGTACTCAATTTCCATGCAATCAAGCTGTTCGTGCAGTGATGAATGCCAACGTGCCAATTCTTCACGGTCGCACACAACACGGATTCCCCAGTCGGGTCCGACGAAATACACATACTCAGAATCGTCGCCTTCGATGAAGACACGAGATGTCTGAATTGCATCGTGAACGCGGAGCAGTCTGGCCAATGGATACGGATAGAACGTGAACGATGTGTTGCCTGTGGTGATTGCCTTCACTGCGCCCGTTGTTCGACCTAATCCGAAAGGACGCCAATCGATAGTCCATGAAAACATGCCGTCACCGATTGCCACTTTCACAAATGGAAGAACGCGGTTCATGTCGTTGAATGCATGTCGTGGGATGTCGTGCGTGATGTCCGAGAACATGTGCAAATCCATAAAGGACAGCTCTGCAACCGCATGCTGTGAGTGATGCCCGTAGGGATGTGAGATGTACGGGAGATCTAGCTCGGTGAACTCGACATCTTTCGGGTGGTCGATTGCGATGTAGCGATCACCAGCACGAGCGATGATGGTGCCTTCCACTTCATTGCAGTACAGGTCAAGACCTAATTCACCGCGCGCCAAGTCACACATGAGTGAAACGAAGCGGTCGGGAATGGGAAGCGCGAACAACGGATCGCTCTTGGCTCCCTCCATGGAAAACCACGTGCACACCACGCCATCTCGGATAATCCACAAGCGTGGTCCATTTTCTACTTTGGTGAGCCACACCACGGATGAATCGGATTCGCGACGACCCAAAAGCCCAACGGCTGAATTGACTTCAATCAATTCATTGGAGGAAATGTGGATGACCCACGGGGATTTGTGTGATTCGAAGTCTGGATTCATTATTTGTGCACCACACGAACATGGGTGCTGGGAACGTAGTTGAGACGCGCTGCATCACCCACGATGGAAGGACCCAAATCTGATTGATAGTTGCTACGTGAGTGCGTGAGTGTTTCGGAATCATCGAGGATTGCGTTGACCTCTGCGAGACGTGCCACCAATTGCAGAGCCTTGTCTGCCGGGATTGGTTCGAGCGCCACAAAGTACTGACCGCTGTCATCTTTTGTAATGAACGCCCAGCTGCCATCTTCAGATGTGCTGCAACGTCCGAACAGTGGGACAAGAACACGATTAACTTCGCGAACCTTTGGTTCTAAGTCGAGAACGAAGTGTTCTACTTCGCTGAATGCATCGATGAGCGATTGGTCTGTGGGACCAAAGTCATCGGGGAAAGGGGAAGGTGATGCGGACATGCAGATGCTCCTTTACGAATAAAGACGGTGTGTTGTGTTGCGGATAGGACAATCCGAAGCTGACATTCGGACAAGATGAATGCCCGATGGGTCAGTTGGTGGTCTGGCCTATAAACCGTCTTTCGGTCATCTGCACTCCTTTCATGAGTAACGATCTGTGTCTGGGGGGATGGAGAGTATGGCAGTTATTTAGAGACGTTGCAACCTTATTAGAACAAATGTTCGTAAGTTCCATTACAAGACTGCCCCGATGAATTCGTCGACAATGGTTGCCTTTGCGACGAGATCATCAAGCACATCGGCCACTGCCGTGAATGATGAATGGGACACATCTGCCACCGCAGACAACGCATTATCTGCATGAACGAGCTTGACCGTTGTCCAGGAATCGTTCCATGCGTTGACTTCGGTTCCCAAATGCAGAGACCACTCGACATCTGCCGCAATGACGGTGCAGATGCGAACGTACGCCTCGGTACGAGCAGTTGCCGGGATGATGGTGACGGTGACGTCACGATCTTGCGTACGTAATGCAATAACAGGGCTTGCCCCGCCGGTTGTGTCACGTTCAATATCGACCGAATACTGACCGAATGTGAGCGCTACTTCTAACTGATTGCGATGTTGAAAAACATGTTCGCTCTGCAGAGAGAAACGAAAACCGAGGTTCTCCCCCACTAATTCACACATGTGAGGTTCCTCGTCACTGAATGTGAACTTCATCGTTGTGTTGTTGGGGAACGTGTCGAGAAAGAAGAAATCTTGCGATGCACACAAAGCGTGCATAGAAAAGTCGCCGGTGTATGTTCCGCGCGCTGGAACCGTTGTTGTAATGACGGGACCAGTGAACCGAGTCCAGTCACGAGTCATGACTAATAGGTGACCCTGAAAACTGCATTGCACGAATGGTTCTACGCCGATTGCGTCAATGAATTCCTCTTCGTAGGGTCCCGGATTAACGGTAAGGAAAGACCCAGCTTTCACAAGTTCGTCGACAGCAACTGAGATGTGTGTGGTGTGCTGGCTGCGAGGTTGAAAAGAATCTTTGCGTTGGAATGGAAGCGAGAAAGTGGCGCGAGATTCACCATTGACATATGTGATGGTGCCCGCATCTAGATCGACGTTGAAGTGAATTTCTTCGGAAAGTTCGTCGTCGTCTTCGTCCGCTACAGACAGGGGAAGTTGATGACGTACTGCAACCATGAATGCAAAAGACAGGGTGATCTGCCCAACTGGTGGTTGAGAATCTTCGTCAACATCGTGTTCATCTAACCAACGCAGCCCGTGTCGTCCGCGAAAGACCCAGCGTCGTGATGATTCAGATTCACACTGCACCACAAACGAATACGAACCGTGTGATTGGTCTGCCATGCGATCTGCAATGTGCATAACCCGATCGAACTCATCACGTGTGAGAACTAATTGACACTGTTTCGGGGTGAGTGGTTGCTTGCTGTTCTCTGGCGTCACTGGTGGGTGATCGCGCAATTCTTCTGGGGACGTCACTGTGAAAACTGGTTCATCTGAATGAACTGATGGGTCTGGCGATGATGAGGAAGAGGAATCTGGCATTGCCGTCGTAGTACACCAAATGGGTGGTGCACAGTTCTGATTCCCTTATTCCACAAGGGTTTCGGGTCATCCCGGCCGCCCGGGCGCGCCAACTGATTTAGAGCGAGATGTTAGTGATGGCGCCCTTTTCGGCACCTTGCACCAACTTGGCGAACTTGGCCAACACGCCACTGGTGTAGCGCGGTGGACTCGGCTGCCAACCCACCTTTCGCTTCTCCATTTCTGCAGCGTCAACCAATACATCAAGAGATTTGGTGGGGACATCAATGCGAATGCGATCTCCTTCTTTGAGGAATGCAATCGGTCCGCCATCAACTGCCTCAGGTGCAACGTGTCCGATACAAAAGCCCCAGGTACCACCAGAGAATCGACCATCGGTAATGAGTGCAACAGTGGAACCGAGTCCAGCACCTTTCAGTGCTCCGGTGATTGCAAGCATCTCACGCATGCCGGGACCACCCTTCGGACCTTCATAACGAATCACGATGACATCACCATGGTTGATCTGCCCATTCAACAACGCATCCATTGCGCCATCTTCGCCATCAAACACGCGTGCGGGACCTTCAAATTGCATTTGGTCCTTGGTGAGACCAGCAACTTTGACCACACTTCCATTCGGCGCAAGCGATCCCGTCAGAATATTGATGCCACCTTCAGCGTTGATGGGATCACTCAACGGATGAACCACATCGCCATCTGGTTGTGGCGGATTGATATCAGCCAAGTTCTCAGCCATTGTCTTTCCCGTGCACGTGAGAACGTCACCGTGGAATAATCCCGCGTCAAGAAGATGCTTCATCACCACAGGGACACCACCAATTCGATGGATGTCTGTCATGTGGTACTTACCACCAGGCTTCGTGTCGGCGATGTGAGGAACCTTTTCTGCAATTCGATTGAAATCATCAAGGCTCAATTCAACGCCCGCCTCATGCGCGATTGCCAACAAATGCAACACAGCATTTGTGCTACCACCCAGTGCACTGAGAATTGCAATGGCATTTTCAAATGCCTTTTTCGTCATGATGTCTCGAGGACGAATACCAAGTCGCAGCAAATTCACCACTGCTTCGCCTGCACGTCGCGCATCATCTTCGCGCGAACGATCAATTGCGGGCGCCGATGCCGACCCAGGCAAACTCATGCCTAATGCTTCGGCAATTGAAGACATGGTGTTGGCGGTAAACATGCCACCGCACGCACCCTCTCCGGGACACGCCGATTTCTCAATTTGTGTGAGTTCGTCTTGCGTCATTGTTCCGGCAGCACATGCGCCAATTGCTTCAAACACCGTGGTGATGTCGATGTTCTTTCCGTCATGCACACCAGGCATTGTTGAGCCGTTGTACACAAACACACTTGACAAATTGAGTCGCGCGGCGGCCATCAACATGGCGGGAATGCTCTTGTCGCAGCCGGCGAAACCAATAAAACCGTCGAAGCGTTCGCCGTGCACAACAGTTTCAACAGAGTCAGTGATCACCTCGCGCGACACCAAGCTTGCCCGCATACCTTCGTGACCCATACTGATTCCGTCGGACACCGTGATAGTTCCGAACTCAAGCGCAACTCCACCAGCCGCGCGGACACCTTGCTTGGCTTGATCTGCGAGGCGACGCAATGTCATGTTGCATGGAGTGACCTCGTTCCACGCGTTCGCTAAACCGATTTGAGGCTTCTGCCAGTCATCGTCAGTCAGACCGACCGCCCGCAACATTGCGCGAGCCGCGGCCTTCTGGTTACCGTCGGTGACGTCCCGGCTGCGGGGTTTGATATCGATGGGGGTGCCGTCGGCTGAAGTCATGTGGTTAACGGTAGTAGCCAGCCACATTTGCTCCCCTGCCACTGGGGTCACCACCTGTGCACCCGTATGTTGGAATCGGTATTAGGTAGCCCTAACATCTGTGGTGTTAGGCAGACCTAACCAGCAGTTCTCTCGGGAGGCACTCATGACATTGCGCAGACGCACATTCACATCACTCTTCGTTGGAGCTGCCGTTCTTCTCGGGGCGTGCGGAGGCACGAATTCATCATCATCGGACTCATCGGTCGACCTTGAAGGCAGCACCATCACCATCTACAGCGGGCGCAGCGAAGAATTGGTGGGTGAACTATTCACCGCATTTACCGATGCGACCGGCATCAAGGTGGAAGCTCGGTACGGCGACAGTGGCGAAATGGCGTCCACCATTCTGACCGAAGGATCCGCCAGCCCAGCCGATGTGTTCTTCTCGCAAGATGCCGGTGCGCTCGGTGCAATTGAAAATCTCTTCATTGAGTTACCCGATGACATTCTGTCCACTGTTGACGCAAAGTATTCGTCGGACAGTGGAAAGTGGGTGGGAACATCAGGCCGCGTTCGTGTTGTTGTCTACAACCCAGATCTTGTTGCATCTGCACCCACCACAATTGATGAACTTCTTGATGCACAGTGGAAAGGAAAAATTGGCTTCGCACCTACAAATGCATCGTGGCAATCATTCGTGACCGCGTTGCGCGTTCTGCGAGGTGAAGACGGCGCCGAAACGTGGCTGAAGGGTTTTGCTGCCAACAATCCGAAGGCATACGAAAAGAATGGTGCAGTGCGCGATGCAGTCAATGCTGGCGAAGTCAGCCTTGGATTGGTGAACCACTATTACCTCCTCGAGAAAATTGCTGCAGAGGGTGCGGCCAACGTGAAAGCAAAGAATCAGTACATGGCACCTGGCGATCCCGGTGGACTGGTCAATGTGGCCGGTGTGGGAATCTTGGCAAGTTCCAAAAATTCTGCAGCAGCTCAAGCATTTGTGAAGTTCCTGCAAGGTGAAATTGCTGCCGAATACTTCCGCACGAAAACGTGGGAATACGTGTTGACCACCGGCGCAATTCAAGCCGATGGCCAACCATCGCTCGACGAGTTGAAGGCCCCAGCGCTAGATCTCTCTGACTTGAAGTCGCTGGACAAAACTCAAGAGCTGCTACAAAAAGTGGGACTACTCACTAAATAGTGAGTACGTAATGCCATGGTGAAGACTCGCGGAACAGCAGTAACGCTTGTCCTTGCGTTCTTCACGGCCATCATCACTGTGGTGCCGTTGTGGTACTTGGCAGTTCAATCGTTTTCTGCCGGAACACAATCAGTTGTTGACGAACTGTTGCAATCACGCACGTTGTCACTAGTACTGCGCAGCCTCACCCTGACACTTTCCGTAACACTGGCAAGCATCGTGTTAGGCGTGTTCGCTGCATGGGTTGTTGCAATTGCTCATATTCGTGGACGAGTAGCTCTCACCATTGTGTTCTCATTGCCGCTGGCAATTCCTTCATATCTCGCTGGATTTGCATGGATCTCATGGCTCCCTGGACTTGCAGGATTTTGGGGAGCATTCATCGTGCTCTCCCTCGCGTGTTATCCATATGTGATGTTGCCCGTCATGGCAGCAATGTCACGACTTGACCCAGTCCACGAAGACGTTGCGCGCGCAATGGGACGAACACCACTTGCAATCATGTGGGAAGTAGTTCTTCCACAACTTCGCAGACCCATTGCGTCTGGCGGACTACTTGTCGCACTGTATGCATTAAGCGATTTTGGTGCAGTTGCCGTGATGCGACACGAAGTCTTCACATGGGTGATTTATGGTGCGTACCGCGCGGGATTTAACCCCACTCGCGCTGCAACACTTTCTCTGATGCTGATAGTTGCAGCTCTTGCTCTGACATATGTGGAGTTTGTGGTGCGTGGCCGCCACGACATTTCACGTGCAGGTTCCGCAGCCCGCTTACGCAACACACGTTTGTCACTTCCCATGCAATTTGGCACGTTGATGGGAATTGTGATGTTGGTTCTTCCCGCGGTTGGAGTTCCCATCATTTCAGTCATCACATGGATGCAACGCGAAACCACACGCGTAGTGGAATGGTCATCGGTGTGGCAGGCAAGCTCGCAGTCGCTCATCAACGGAAGTGTCACTGCCATTGCAACATTGCTGTTGTCATTCCCCGTTGCATGGGCCACAGTGCGCATTCGCACTCGATTCGCACGCATACCTGAATTCATCACTTACATCACGCACTCACTACCCGGCATCGTTGTTGCTATTTCTGTTGTGTATGTGGGAATTCGCGCGGCACGTCCCTTGTACCAAGAATTCCCCATGCTCATCTTTGGACAAGTCATCATCTTTATTCCAGTGATGGTCGCATCAATTCGATCTGCGTTAGAGAAGGCACCGCCAGCGCTTGAAGATGTCTCACGCAGTTTGGGTGTCACCAATATGGCAACCCTGTTTCGTGTCACATTGCCCATTGCCCTGCCTGGAGTTCTTGCCGGAACAGCGCTGACGATGCTGGCCGCGGTAAAAGAACTCCCCGTCACCTTGCTACTTCGGCCAACAGGTATGGACACATTGTCAACACGAATCTGGGATTACTCCGCAGTGTCGGACTACGCAGCCATGGGTCCCTATGCACTGGCAATTTTGGTGCTGGCTGCCTTGCCTACAGCACTTCTTGGCACACTGTCGGTTGTGAAAGCGAGCGACTCATGAGCCGATCCGATGCAGCCTTAGAGCTTCGAGGCATCTCGCATTACTTCGGAGAGACATGTGTGCTCGATGATGTGAATCTTGTGGTGAAGCCAGGCAGCATTACTGCGTTGCTCGGACCATCTGGTGAAGGGAAAACCACCATCTTGCGAATCGCAGCAGGGTTTGAACGACCCACCCGCGGTTCAGTTGTTATCGACGGCACGGTGGTTGCCGATACGGGCATCTGGGTACCACCACATGAACGCGGTATTGCCATTGTTCCGCAAGAGGGTGCGCTCTTCCCTCACTTGTCAGTAGGCGAGAACGTGGCTTTTGGTTTAAAAAAGCGCCGCTCTGCTGAATCTCGCGAACGCGTCAATGAAATGTTGGACTTTGTCGGACTACCACATTCAGCCGACAAGAGACCATCTGAGCTATCAGGGGGTATGCAACAGCGCGTGGCACTTGCACGTGCACTTGCTACACAGCCTGCAGTTGTTCTGTTAGACGAGCCTTTTTCAGCACTTGATGCAGGGCTTCGCGAATCATTACGCGAACAAGTGGTTGACATTCTTCATAAAGCTGGTGCGACAGCGTTGTGGGTCACACACGATCAAGACGAGGCGCTCTCCACCGCCGACACTGTGGCCGTTCTTCTGCACCACAAAATTGCACAAGTTGCCGACCCCGTCAGTGTGTACCGCATGCCAGTTACCACCGATGTCGCCGGATTCGTTGGTGACGCCGTCGAGTTTTCAGGTGAAGTCATTGGCGATGGCGCATCGGTGAATTGTGTGTTTGGAACATTGCGCTTGTTACGTCCCCAGCCACTTGGACCCGCCACTGTTGTCATACGTCCCGAGCAGTTTGAAATTGCATTGCCTACCGATCCGTTTGCGCGATCAGTGGGCGAGGTATTGAATACTCGCTACTTCGGGCACGACGGCACTGTAGAAGTGCGCGTCGCCGATGGCACGATTGCCACCGTACGTCTTCACGCACGCCTTCTTCCAGAAGTAGGTAGCACTGTGGGAGTTGTGGTGAACGGTCGCGTTCTTGCGTTCTAATTCACAGCACTTACTTACGATCTGGCAATGAGCCAAAACCGAACAAGTTGCTCGCCACTTTGCGCATTTGAATTTCTTCGGAACCCTCAGTAATTCGATAGCGACGATGGTGACGATAAATGTGTTCGAACGGCATGTGTCGGCTGTACCCCACACCACCGCACGTTTGCATCGCCCGATCAGCTGCATCACATGCCAATCGATTTGCTCGGTAATTGCACATAGCCACCAAATGGGTGACTTCCATGTGATGCTTATGGTCCAACATCCACGCGGTGTATCGAATCATCTGGCGCAACATGGCCGCTTCTGTATGCAATTCAACTAATGGAAACTGAATTCCCTGATTCACACTGAGTTTCTTCCCCCATGTGATTCGTTGATTTGAATAACGCACCGCTTCATTGATGCAGTACTGCGCCGCACCCAAAGAACTTGCTGCTTGGCGAATTCTGTTCTCGTGAACGAAATGCTGTGCTAGTGCAAGCCCTTCCTCAGGTGGACCAAACACTGCATCGGCACCAACACGAACATCTGTGAGGCTGACTTCTGCGTGGTCGGTGGGCATATTGAACGTCCACCAGAAAAATTCCACTGTGAAGCCCGGCGCATCAGTAGGAACCAAGAATGCAGTGATTCCTTTGGGGTCACCGGGCTTGCCACTTGTTCGAGCAAAGATGATGTCGTGTGTGGCGTGGTGCAGGCCACTATTCCAACGTTTCATTCCGTTGATGACCCATTCGTCGCCGTCGCGGTACGCAGTGGTCTCCAAATATGTGGCATCGCTTCCATGACCTGGTTCAGTCAGACCAAATGCAAGACGCTTTGTGCCGTCAAGGAACCCGGGCATCCATGTTTGCTTTTGTTCGTCGGTACCGAAATCTCGCATCATCAAAACCGTTGGGAAATTGCCAACGATGCTTGATTCATTTTGTAAATCGTTGTGAAGACCAAGACCTTTGGTAGCGAGATGTTCGCGAATAATTGCCATCTTTAAGTTGCTGGCATCTTGACCGCCAAATTCCTTTGGTAACGCAAGGCGCAACCAACCCGCCGCATCAGCACGGCGACGCATCTCACGCAACAATGCTTCCCAGTCGGCGCGCGGAACACCGTCATTGTCGAAATCGGTTCGCGCCCATTCACGACGGTGATCAAAAAAACGTTCGTTGTCGTCTTGCGCTTGAAGCGGCTTGATCTCAGCCTCAATAAAAGCATCAAGCTCGCTCAGGGTCGTCTGGATGTCAGCTGGGATGTCAAAGTCCATGGGCGAACAGTACGCCCAGTCGTTAGCGCACTACGAACTGCGACGTGACTGCATGATGGCCGAGACCACTTTGCCGTCAGCCTTGCCCTTACTGGCCTTCATCACACGGCCAACAATGGCACCCGCTGCTTTCTCTTCGCCTGCGCAGTACTTTGCCCATGCGTCGGGATCTGCGGCAATTGCTTCATCGACCATTGCTTCAACAGCTGACGTGTCCATGGCTTCGAATCCCTTCGCCGCTGCAATAGCTGCGGCATCTCCTCCGCCATTGGCAACTATTTCTGCCAACACTGTTTTTGCTTGTGTTGCAGACAGTTTGTTGTCGCGCTCGAGCAACGTGAGGGCCGCCACGTCTGCAGGAGGCACAATTGGTTGCGGGCCAGCTTCAGCAAATGCTTGCGTGACATAGATAAGAGCTTTGACTGGATCTCCCCCAGCATCGGCAATTGCCTTGACATAGTCGTGCTGACCACGTTCAACAGCAACAATGACCGCTTCACTTTGTGGGTCATACCCGGTGAGTTCTTGCAACATTGCGCGACGTGCTGCCGGCAATGGAGGCAACGAAGCACGAACCGAATCAATCCACTCTTGTGATGGATCAACGGTCACCAAGTCAGGCTCGGGGAAGTATCTGTAATCATCTGCGTCTTCTTTGGTGCGCAATGTATGAGTACGCCCTTCGGCATCATCCCAGTGGCGAGTCTCTTGTTTGATGACGCCACCTGAATCCAAAATGTCAATTTGACGACGCGCTTCATAGTCAATCGCACGTCCCAAGGCACGAATTGAGTTGACGTTCTTGATTTCACATCGTGTACCAAACGGTGTACCTGGCTTATGTACAGACACGTTCGCATCACAACGCATGGAGCCTTCTTCCATTTTTGCGTCCGATGCACCAATCGCTTCAAGTATTGCACGCAATTCGGCCACATATTCCCTGGCTTGCTCGCTGGTGCGAATGTCTGGACGCGACACAATTTCCACCAACGGAACACCCGCACGGTTGAAGTCAATAAGCGAATAGTCACTGCCATGAATTCGACCAGTTGCGCCACCAACGTGTGTGCTCTTTCCTGTGTCTTCTTCTAAGTGAGCGCGCTCAACACCAATGACCGTTCCGCTGGGAAGAGCTAAGAAACCATCGGCATTTAGCGGTAGGTCGTACTGGCTGATTTGGTACGCCTTTGGCATGTCTGGGTAGAAGTAATTCTTGCGGTGAAAGATGCACTTTTGAATGCGGCAGTTCAATGCAAGCCCAATACGCATGGCCAGTTCAACTGCATGCTTATTCAACACGGGTAAGGCGCCAGGTAAACCAAGCGTGACGGGGTCGATGTTGACATTGGGTTCGTCACCAAATCGGTTGGGTGAACCACTAAACAATTTGGTGCGCGTTGCAAGTTCAACGTGAACTTCAAGGCCGACCACCATCTCCCAACCACCAGGAAGCAATTGATCCTCGGTGGCAACGACTGAACTCAGTGGACTGTCACTCATCGTGCGCCTCCTGCGACTTCCAATGCCCCGCCAACACGGAACATTGCCGTTTCTCCCAACGCTGGCGCCAAAACTTGAATTCCAACGGGCAAGTTATGTGCACCAGTTCCAAATGGGACGCTCATGGCTGGGTGTCCGGCCAAGTTCGTGGGAATCGTATAGATGTCGCACAAGTACATGGCCATGGGGTCATCAACTTTTTCACCAGCCGTGAACGCCACCAGTGGAGACGTTGGCATGATGATGGCATCAACACTCTTGTATGCATTGTCGAAATCTTCAGCGATGATACGGCGAACTTTCAACGCCTTGCCGTAATAGGCGTCGTAATAGCCAGCCGACAACGCATACGTTCCCAACATGATGCGTCGCTTCACCTCGTCACCGAATCCGGCGGCGCGCGTTGCTCCGTACATTGCATTGGTATCAGCTGCGTTCACACGAAGGCCATAACGAACCCCGTCGAAGCGCGCCAAGTTACTGCTGGCTTCGGCGGGAGCAATCAAGTAATACGCAGTGAGTGCGTACGACAAACTGGGCAAAGTGACATTAACAATGGTGGCGCCTGCTGCAGCAAGTGCATCGAACGCTTCGTTCAATCGCTGCATGACTTCTGGTTCTGCGCCGCCAGGCAAATCTGTGACACGCCCAATGCGCATTCCGGCTACACCTTGACCCACTGCAGCAACAAGAGATGGCGCTGCTTGAGGAATTGATGTGGAATCCATCGGGTCATGACCCGCAATCACTTCCGTGATGAGAGCAGCATCAGACACCGTGGTGGCAAATGGTCCGATCTGATCAAGCGAACTGGCATACGCCACCAATCCGTAACGACTGACTAATCCATATGTGGGCTTCACGCCAATAACTCCGCACAATGCTGCGGGTTGACGAATACTTCCGCCTGTGTCAGAACCCAAGCTGACGGGAGCAAACCCTGCTGCAACTGCAGCCGCGCTACCACCACTTGATCCACCAGGAACTCGCGATACATCGAGTGGATTGCGTGTGGAACCAAATGCAGAGTTCTCGGTACTTGATCCCATTGCGAACTCGTCAAGGTTTGTCTTGCCGACGGAAATTGCACCGGCGGCACGTAAACGTGACACAACAGTTGCGTCGTATGGAGGCTTCCAACCTTCAAGAATTCGCGACGAACATGTGGTTTCAATTCCGTGCGTGCACAAATTGTCTTTCAGCGCAATGGGAACTCCAGCTAAGCGGCCCACGGGTCGACCAGCCGCAATATCTGCGTCAAGTGCATCGGCTTCTGCCCGCGCTTGGTCAGCCGTAACCAAGTTGAATGCATGGATCTCTGACTCACGTTCTGAGATGCGTTGCAAATGAGCATCAACAACAGCGCGCGCCGAAACGCGGCCAGCTGACACTTCGGTAGCGATGTCAGATGCTGTAGAGGGAAGAGTGGTCATGGTTAGCCGTCCAATCCGATGATGGGTGGAACGCGAAAGCGCTGCTCTTCGGCTGCGGGGGCGGCGGCAAGAACTTCCTCGGTATTCAGCGTGGGAAGTTCAACGTCTTCTCGCATGACATTGACAAGTGGGTACGGCTGAGTCATGGGCTCGACCGTTGTCAGATCTAATGCGTCGATGTCACTGAAATGACCCATGACCTTCACAAGCTGTTCGGTGAAGTGCGCAACTTGTGCATCATCAATATCGAGTCGCGCCAGGCGGGCCACTTTGGCCACATCTGCCGCGGTAATGGGGCTACCGGACTGTGTCACGGTTCTCCAGCCTACGAGCAGAGGCCGCGAGCGCCCCGTTTAAGCGTTGGGATCAACGGGAGAAAAGTTGGCTTGACGCTTCTGAACGAAACTTTGAACGCCTTCTTTGAAGTCGGGACGCCCAAAGGATTGCGCCATCAGCACCAGTGCGTCAGAGCTAGCAGTGGCTACATCCTTCGCGTAATCACCGTAGACCTGACGTTTCATGACCGACATTGACGATGGCGACACATTGGTGGCGAGGTCGGCCGCATACGCCATCACCACATCCATCAATTGATTCGCTGGAACGACACGATTGACCATGCCCAAAGCCAGCGCTTCATCCGCCATCACAATTCGACTGGACATCAGAAGATCGAGTGCATTGGCTTGACCGACCAAGCGTGGCAAGACCCATGACATTCCGTATTCGGCAACAAGACCCCGCTTTGAAAATGCGCACGTGAACTTTGCAGTGTCTGCAGCAAAACGAATGTCGCACATCAACGCCTGCACCATTCCTAATCCAGCAGCTGCACCATTCACCGCGGCAATGACTGGCTTGGAAATCTGCGTGATTTCATGTTGCATACGACCCTGAACAATGTTGTCGCTGCGATCACCGTTGCTTGCCGACTCAGACGGCGAAGGAATTCCTTGCAACGTTCCCATGTCGGCACCTGCGCAGTATCCCTTGCCAGCACCCGTAACAACGATGACGCGAACATTGGGATCGGCCACGGCTTTGTCGATGGCATCGAAGTATTCGTGACCCATTCGTGCTGTCCATGCATTCAAACGTTCCGGACGGTTAAACGTGATGAGCCCAATTCCGGGCTCGCGAACTTCATACAAACATTCACTCATGGGTATTGACCGTAGACGCTTCAGCGGGCCCCGATGAACGCCGAGCGTCCCACACCAGCCACAGCACCGCTACGACGAACACACACAGCGACACCCACTGATTCAGGCGTAGTCCGCCTGCGCTGTGAGCGCTGTCAATTCGCAGGCCTTCAATGAAAAAACGCATCCCTGTATAACCCGCGGCGTACCAGGCAAGTAGACGCCCGCGCTGGGGGCTTAGTTTCTTCTCCACCTGAATCAGCAGCCACGCCAAGATCAGACAGCCCACCGATTCATAGAGAAATGTGGGATGAAAGGTGGTGCTAGGCGAATACCCAGCGGCCCGCGCAGTTTCTGCAGAAACACTCAACGCCCATGGCACGTCGGTGGGTCGACCGAAGAGTTCTTGATTCCACCAATTACCCCAACGACCAATTGCCTGTGCAACCGCAATCGCGGGTGCGGCACACGAGACAATTGCCCATGCATCGAGACCTCGCTTGTGAGCTCTCCAAAAACCCACCAAAACACCAACGGTGATGCCGCCCCAGATTCCAAGACCGCCTTCCCACACCTTGAATGCATCGCCCCAGTTCCCCTGAAATCGCTGCGCATCGGTAATGACGTGATACGCACGACCGCCCAGCACACCAGCGGGAACTGCCCACATCGCAATAGATGAGAGATCTTCAACATTTCCGACTCCGCGCTGTTCGGCACGTTTTCCAGCAATGCGCACTGCAACGATGACGCCAATTGCAATCATCAGTCCATATGCATTCAGTTTCAGTGGACCAAGTTCTAACGTGCCCGTTGCCGGGCTTGGGATGGATGCAAGAAACGCGTGCATTATTGCGTGACGCGTTCAGCGAAGGCCACAGCGTTGTCGAAAATGATTCCTTTATCGAAGTCTTGCGTGGCAACGTGATAACTGCGTTCCAGCATGATGCGATGTACGTCTCCCCCGTATGCCGCAGCAAGTGCATCACTATCGCTTGGATTCACCACGTGATCCTGTACCGATGTAAATAACAGGAGAGGCATCTTCAATTCGCTGTACTTGTGTGACAGTGGCGTCAGGCCGTCAGTTTGGAATGACAGCAACGCTGCAAGTGGAGTTCCTGGATACGCGGTTTCAACGACGCATGGCTCTGCAATGTCTGATCCGATGCCATCCATCACCTCGGTACCACCGTCAATCATGCCTTTCAACATCCCTAATACTTCTTCTGCTTGTGGCTGAGTTGCGGGGTTCACGCACACCAATCCACGAATCTCTGGATGTTGAGTTCCCATCCACAATGTGAGTGAGCCACCCATCGACAGCCCCATCACCACAATGTTGTGCGTACGAGCTGCCAGCGATTGATACGCCGCTTCCGCGTCACGAGTCCAATCAGCCCAGCGGGTGGGAATCATGTCTTCAATGACTGTTCCGTGTCCGGCTAGCTGTGGCATCTCCACGTGAAAGCCAGCAGCAATGCATGCCTCGGCAAGACCACGCATCGAACCTGGGTTTCCAGTGAATCCATGAAGCACCAAAACTCCTGCGTCACGCGCACCAATGTGGGACATCGGTTCTGCACCGGGGATAGTGGGTGAAGCCATGACAATCTCCTCGTATGGTCTGTGGCGAACAATTCTGAGTGTATGTGAGTCACTCCCTGCACACCGAACAGGGTCATTGACCATACGGCGAGTTGCTGGTGGACTAGAGGTTCATGCCACGCGCCGATCGCTTCCAACAACAGCGCCGTTTCGACGGATATGCAATCGCCGCGATCGCGCCGGTTCTGGCCCTAATTCCCGCATGGCTTCTCGCCGTTGCGGTCTTCTGGTGGATTGTCCAACTGTTTGTCGCCGTGTCATTCCCATTATTTGCAGGACTCTGGTTTGCGTGCGGTGGCGCCCTCTTTCTGCGGCCGGTCCAACGACTTGTTCTAATGCGTTTGCTTGGCGCACGTCGACCTAGTCGCGCCGAGATGGACGCACTGCAACGTTCATGGAATGTCGTTGCGCAAGCAAACCACATTCCCTCTGGCCGTTTTGTGCTGGCGGTTGTTGATAGCGATGACCTCAATGCATTCGCATCAGGTGGACATCTTGTTGTCGTGTCGCGTTGGGCAATTGAAAACTTGTCTCGAGAAGATCTGAGTGGCGTACTTGCTCATGAACTCAGTCACCATTTGGGTATGCACACTGTTGCACTGACAATTGGGCAATGGCTCACCATTCCCATCGTTCTTTTGGCACGTATTGGGTTTTACGTGCAGAACATTGCACATGCCGCCACCGACACGTTTGCACAACGTTCTGCCGGTGCATCATTCATTGGACGAACGATTGCAGGCGCTCTCACCATCATCTCGTGGATATTTCTGGCAATGATCACCGTCTCTCAAGTCATTGGAAATGCAACGGGGAAAGGTGCCGAGTTCAAAGCAGACGAAACTGTTGTCAACATGGGCTTCGGCAAAGAACTGCGAAATGCCTTGCGTCTTGTTATTGCTTCTGGCAATGGTGAGCGAGCCCACCACTGGCGTGATCGACTTGTGACGGCACATCCACCAGCACGTACTCGAGTCGCCCGCATTGAAGCGCAACTTCGTAGAAATCCCCGCCAATACCCGCGATAGCGTTTAGTAAATGACCCACGCAATCACCGCGCATAATTTGGTGCGCGCATTTGGTGACAACGTTGCAGTCAACGGAGTCAACCTTGCTATCTCACGCGGCGAAATCTACGGATTCCTCGGCCCTAACGGTGCCGGTAAATCAACCACCGTTCGCATGTTGACAACGTTGTTGAATCCCACGTCAGGGAGCGCCACCGTTGCTGGCTACGACATTGTGAACGACACAGAATACGTGCGGCTTCGAATTGGTGTTGCCCTACAAGAAGCTGCCCTTGACATGAAGCAGACAGGCCGAGAAATTTTGGACATGCAAGGCCGTCTCTACGGCTTGAGTTCAGCGCAGCGCGCAGAACGCATTAAACACCTCACCGATTTGGTGAATATTGGTGATGCAATTGACAACTTGGTGTCTACATATTCGGGCGGAATGAAGCGACGACTTGACCTTGCCGCTGCACTTGTTCATCAGCCCGAGGTGTTGTTTCTTGACGAACCCACCACGGGCCTCGACCCAGTCAGCCGCGCTGACGTGTGGGCAGAAGTTCGCAAACTGAACACCGACAACGGCATGACTATCTTTCTCACCACTCAATATCTTGAGGAAGCCGACGAGTTAGCGGACCGTGTTGGCATCATCGCCAAGGGCAAGATTGTGGCGGAAGGAACTCCGAACGAACTAAAGCGTTCCATTGGTGCCGACGTCATCATTGCGAAAGTTCCCGCATCGGACGCACAGCGTGCGGCCGATGCTGTGCGCCATGTGCACGGACTCGACCATGTTGAAGTCAAAGGTGAAAGCATTGTGATTGGCGTGAGCAACGGTGGTTCAGCGCTCAGCCCAATTGCCGTTGCGTTGAGCAGTGCTGGCATCACCGTCAACGAACTCACAATGCGCACCCCCACATTGGATGACGTGTTCTTGGAAACCACAGGAACACGCATGGAGGAAGACAACTCATGACCACCACCACTCTCGCGCGTCGCGCCGGCTTTATTCACGACTTGTCATCTGTGGCTCGTCGTGCACTTCGACTCTCATTGCGCGACATGGAAGCAATCGGACCCGGTCTGATAGTTCCCCTCTTTTTCCTCATCGTCAACATTGGATCATTGCAAAGCTTTGTTGAAGGAAACTTGCCGCCAGGTTTCGACTTCAAAGGATTTCAATTACCTGTATCCATCATTTTTGCCGTAACAGGAATCTCTCGTGCAGGTTCATTAGTGATTGACATTCAAGATGGATATCTCGATCGACTGTTACTTACTCCTGTTAATCGAGCCACACTGCTTCTCGGATGCATGATTGCCGACCTGGCAGTGGTTGCTCTGCTGGCAATTCCCGTCTTGATTCTTGGACTCGTCATCGGCATCTCGTTCCAAACTGGGGTGTTGGGGATGCTGATTTTCATACTTCTTGCAGTGTGCTGGGGAATCGCCTTCACGGGCTTTCCCTACGCCATCGCGTTAAAGACAGGTAACCCAATTGCCGTCAATAACGCGTTTTTGCTGTTTTTCCCCTTTGCATTCCTCACAACGGCGTATGTTCCACAGGCCCAGATGACGGGATGGTTGTCAACGGCGGCCGACTACAACCCTGTGACCTACCTGTTGTCAGGCATGCGAAGCCTTATCTTGGAGGGATGGAACGGAACCGAACTTCTGAAGGCATTCCTTGCGTGTGCAGCAGTGGGTACGTTGTCGTTCACATTGGCATTCACCGCACTACGCGGACGAGTTCACAAGAAATAGTTGTGCCATGATGCGTCGTGTTGTGGTCGCAGTCATGGTCGCGTTGAGCGCCACACCTCTCTACACCAATGCGGTGCACGCAACTGAAATTCCCGATACCCCAGCAAAACCCAAGCAAGTGCTTGTCGGGAAAATTCGTATTCCACGCCTCAAGGTCTCCACCACCATCTATAAGGGCATCACAGATCGACAGTTTGATATCGGCGTTGGATATTGGCCCGGAACTGCGCTCCCCGGGCAAAAGGGGAACATGGTGATTGGCGGACATCGCACTGCCGCAAAACGTCCGTTCTACAACATTGAAAAGATGAAAGTTGGCGACATCATTACAGTCAGCCGACCAGGCAAGACCTACACATACAGAGTCACCAAAACATTCATTGTTCGTCCACGCGATGTGTGGATTGTCAAACCGACGAAAACCACCAGCATCACGCTCTTTACGTGTCACCCGCGGGGCAGCACAAGCAAGCGTTACGTGGTTCGTGCAACACTTATTCGTTAATGCGCAAACTTATTTCGCCCGCATGTGCCGGGTTGTTGGTGGCGGCGTCAATGCCACCGTGGGGTTGGTGGCCATTGGCATTTGTGGGCGTTGCTCTCTATGGGCGCATTGCTCGTCAACGCCAATTTGATAACTCATTTCTTGCAGGGTTCATTTTTGCAATCGCATGGTTCCTGCCATCAATGGCATGGATGTGGTTTCTTACCGCGCCGGGCTATCTCATCGCAGTCATCTTGTTTTCATCGCTACACGGAATAGCGGCGCTTGCCGCATCTACGTGCCAGTCACGTCCTCTTCACACTCAGGCACTCATCGCATTCCATGCACTTGTGGAGGCCGTCCGCTTATCGTGGCCCTTTGGCGGTGTTCCACTTGCAACGTTGGCTATCGGGCAAGCAAACGGTCCACTTGCTGCACTTGCACCACTTGGTGGCGTCATTCTCATTAGCACAGTGGTGTTGTGGTGGGGCCTCACTCAGAGCAAATTAAGAGCAATTCTTCTCACCGTCATTGTTATTGGTGTCATGAACATGTGGAACGGCACATCTGAAACAGGACGCACCATGTCCATCACAATGATTCAAGGTGGAGGTGAACAAGGAACACGCGCTATCAACACAAATCCCCGTGAGGTTTTTGATCGCCATCTTCGCTTGACCAAATCCCTCACACGAAACAACATCCGAGATTTTGTGTTCTGGCCGGAGAACGTCATCAATGTGTCAAGCACCGGTTTGTTCTTTGATAGTCGCGAGTATGACGACATTGTGAGTGAAGCACAGCGACTGAACGTTCCGTTTGTTGTGGGTATCACCGAAGATGCAGGCGAAGCTCAATTCACGAATGCACAGATTGTGGTCGAGCCAGACGGCACAATGAGCTCTCGTTACGACAAAGTACGGCGCGTTCCGTTTGGTGAGTACATGCCGTTGCGTTCGGTATTGCAAGCCGTCGGCGCACCAACGCATCTTGTGCCTCGCGACGCTCGCGCAGGAGATGGACGCGCATGGCTCGACATCAACGAGGAACGTGCTGCAGTCGCAATCTCGTGGGAAGTTTTCTTTGGTGGTCGCGTGAATGAAGGAGTCACCGACGGCGCAGGCTTTATCTTGAATCCCACGAATGGCTCTAGCTACACGTGGACCATTCTGCAAACACAACAAGTGGCATCGTCCCAATTGCGCGCACGGGAACAGGGTCGATGGCTCGCACAACTTGCCCCCACAGGGTTTAGTGCATTCATCTCTCCATCGGGCGATGTTCTTGACCGAACTGGAGTTTCGGAATCAGCAATTACGGAGCGAACCATCACCATTCGTGAGGGGCGCACACCATATTCACTCCTTGGAAATAGGTTCTATATCGTTGCCCTTGTCCTGTGGGGCCTTGTGATCCTTCAGCGCCGTTACAGAGCCTTTTCATAGGGGGGCAGTTAGCCTGACCCGCCTATGTCAGGTGTTGCATACGACCCCAACGGCCCATTGCGACTGGCCTATCTCACATATCGCGGAAAGCCGCATGTTGGCGGCCAAGGCGTCTACACGCGGCACCTCACCAAAGCACTTGTTGATCTTGGACACTCTGTCGAAGTGTTCGGCGGACAGCCCTACCCCGTACTTGATGACCGCATCACAATGCACAAGCTTCCCAGTCTCGATCTATTCAACGACCAATACCCAGGACGACTACCGGGCTATTGGGAAATTAAATCGTGGCCCGACTTTGTAGAAACTGCTCGGTTAGTCCGAGGACAATTCGCAGAGCCCTTGGCATTTTCAAAGCGTGCATACAACGAACTGAAGAAGCGACCCAATGACTTTCATTTGGTGCATGACAATCAATGTCTTGGTTGGGACATCTTGAAGATTGAAAAAATCATTCCCACCATTGTCACGCTTCATCATCCCATCACAAAAGATCGCCAACTTGAAATGAGTCATGCACCCACGCGTCGTCGTCGTAAGTCATTGAAGCGTTGGTATTCATTTGTTGAGATGCAAGGCAAGGTTGCTAGCCAAATGCCACGCATTGTTGTGGTGAGCGAGAACAGCATTAACGACATTCACCACGACATGGGCGTATCACTCGATCGCATGCGACTCGTCCCCGTTGGTGTTGATCCAGATTTGTTCAAGCCATTGCCGCATGTTGCACGTCAACCTGGACGTCTCATCACCACCGCCTCGGCCGATGTGGCATTGAAAGGCTTGTCGTATTTGTTGGAAGCAATGGCAAAGTTGCGCACAGAACGAGACGTACGCCTCACCATCATCGGTAAGCCACGACCTGGCCACAGCATGGATCTCATTGAGTCGTTGGGTTTAATGCCCTATATCGACTTTGTCTCTGGCGTACCCGATGAACGAATTGTCGAGCTCTACGCGGAAGCCGAACTTGCTGTAGTTCCCAGCCTGTACGAGGGCTTCAGTCTCCCTGCTATCGAAGCAATGAGCACTGGCATTTGCTTGGTGGCTACAGACGGTGGCGCACTACCTGAAGTCACTGGCACCGATGGCGAGACCGTGTTGCAATGCCCTGCCGGCAACGCAGATGCACTTGCTGCACAACTACGGCGCGGACTCGACGACGCAGAACTTCGTCGCCATGTTGGACTCGCTGGTCGTGAACGCGTTGTATCGCGTTGGAGCTGGCGTCACTGTGCCGAATTAACCGTTGACCAGTACCGCGAAGTTCTAGACATGCCACATAACAAGGCCAAGTTGGCGAAGCGAGGCTGACATGCTTACCATCAGATTCAACAAATTAGGACTATGTCCTGGCGACATGTTCCTTGACGCAGGAGCAGGTTTTGGCCGCCACGCATTCGAAGCCGCGCGCCATGGCGCCACGGTGTACGCACTTGACTGGGCGCAAGACGAAGTTGTGGGAACTCGTGCCACGTTTGGCGGAATGATCTATGAGAACGAGATTCCTCTCAATAATTTCGGTGGAGTTCTTCGCGGAGATGCAACTCGGCTTCCATTTGCCGACAACACTTTCGATTGTGTTGTCACCTCCGAAGTACTTGAACACATTCAAGATGATGTCACTGCAATTTCTGAACTCCATCGAGTGCTGAAACCAGGCGGGTCGCTAGGCGTCACGGTGCCCACATGGTGGCCAGAGAAAATCAATTGGATGTTGTCAGATGAATACCACGCACCAAAAAGCGTTGGTGGACATGTTCGTATCTATTCGGCCACTGAACTTAAGGCAAAACTTCGTTCGGCCGGCTTCACTGTCACTGGCAGCCACCATGCGCATGCATTGCACTCGCCATATTGGTGGTTGAAGTGCGCTGTTGGACCCACCAACAATGATCATCCTCTAGTGGCGAAGTACCGCAAGTTCTTGGAGTGGGACATTATTGAAGGACCCACCTCTACACGCATTGCAGAGAAAGTTTTAAGTCCAGTTTTGGGCAAGAGTTTCATTGTCTATTCCACGAAGTCGAAATAACAATGGCTCGTTCACTTCCACACCTTCCAGGAATTCTCACCACGGCAGACCTGCAACGCACCGCAGATTCCATTCAAGCGTTGCAACTATCTAACGGAATGATTCCGTGGTATCCCAACGGACATTGCGACCCATGGAATCACGTTGAAACGGCAATCGCGCTTGACATCATGGGACGACACGATGGTGCACTCGCTGCATATCGCTGGTTGGCTGACAACCAAGATGCCGACGGATGGTGGTTCAACTACTACATGCCAAACGGCACCATTGAAGACCCGAAGCTAGACACCAATGTCACCGCCTACATCGCAGCGGGCGTTTGGGCACACTGGCTGTGCACACGTGATACTCCCGCAGTCAGCGCTCTGTGGCCCACTGTTCGCAAAGCGTTGGATTGGGTGCTCAACATGCGACGCACAGATGGAACCATTCTGTGGGCTCGCGAGCTCAATGACTCTCCGTGGGATTACGCATTGCTCACTGGTTGTTCATCAATTCGCCATGCTCTTCACTGTGGTGCTGCATTGGGTGACCTAGTTGGCGACCCACATCCGCAATACACAGAGGCAGCCGATGCAATCGACCGCATCATCCTGACCAATCTCGGTGCGTTTGAGCCAAAAGAGCGTTGGGCGATGGACTGGTACTACCCCGTCCTCACAGGTGCAATGACTGGCGTGCGTGCCAAAGCTCGCCTTGCTGAAAACTGGGATACGTTCGTCTTAGAAGACCGTGGTGTTCGATGCGTCAACGACGAACAATGGGTCACCGCAGCAGAAACAAGTGAGTGTGCAATTGCTCATTGCGCGGCTGGAGATCGTGAAACAGCCCGAGAGTTACTGCTGTGGACCATGCCACATCGCCGTGACGATGGTGCCTACTGGACCGGAATTGTGTATCCCAGCGAACCCGACAAGACAATGGTGCACTTCCCTGCCGACGAATACAGTGCCTACACCGCAGCGGCCATCATCATGGCAGCCGATGCAATTAGCGGTGGTTCACCGGCAGCAACATTGTTCACGCAACCAATTCCACGACGCAATGCACACTTACATGTGCCCGCTCTGTAACTAACTGCAGTTAACGAACTCGTCGCAGAACACGAAGTGAGCCAGTTGCGCTCACGTCTTCAAATAATCCACTCGCAAGCGCTGGCAGATAGATGTTTTCGTACGGTGGTCGGCCGCCATCATCTGGATTCGGAAACACGTCGTGAATCGCCAATGTTCCACCAAGTGATACGTGCGGTGTCCATAATTCGTAATCACGAGTGGCTGGTTCAACTCCGTGCCCACCATCAATAAACAAAAAAGCCAATGGCGTTGTCCACGCACGCGCAACGACAGGTGAATCTCCCACCACAGCGATCACACAGTCAGTCAGACCAGCATCGATGATGGTGGATCGGAAGTGCGGCAATGTATCCATACGCCCTGTGCGCGTATCTACCAGATCTGGTTCATGCCATTCCCAACCTGGCTGATTCTCTTCACTTCCCATGTGATGATCAACCGCAAATATCACTCGGCGTGACTCACGTGCCGCGGCTCCAAGCCACACTGTTGAACGTCCACAGTATGAACCCACTTCAAGAAATGGTCCATCAACGTGTTGGGCTGCGTTCATTGCTGCTTCGTACAAGGCATCGCCTTCATCAGGCGGCATAAACCCGCGCGCAGCTAACGCGTGCTGACGTAACGACGCATCCATCGCTACCAACCATCCCAATGAATGATGCTGTCTGCCGGTGGTCGCTTTGCTGGTGAAAAGTCAGTTCCCACGGTGTAGGCAAGAGGAGATAAACATGCTTGTTGTACCGACTCAAAAGGGATACCCAACACATCGGCAACCTGCTGTTCCATCATGAGATGCACAGTCGTCCACGCTGTTCCCAAACCACGCGCGCGGGCTGCAAGCATGAAACTCCACATTGCCGGAAGAACATTTCCCATCATGGAGGCTGTCATCATCGCTGGCGCACCTTCCACACGTGACCCCTTATTGCAGGCCAGTACTAACACTGGTGCGTCACCCATATGTTCTGCCAAATAATCAGCTGATGCTGCCGACCTCTGCTGTTGTTGATTCTCGGCATCGCCACCTTTGTCAATGGAACCGATATACACACCATCAAGCGACCGATAAATCTCGTAGCACTGACGATAGATCTCGCCAATAGCTGCACGCTTCGCAGCATCTCTCACGATGACAAATTGCATGGTCATGTTGTTCGATCCCGATGGTGACTGCATGGCAACTTCCACGCATTCTCGGATGACTTGGTCATCAACGGGGCGAGAAAAATCGAGACGCTTTCGTACCGCTCGTGTAGTGGAGAGCAATTGATCAGCATCTAGGGGCAGAAGTGGCATATTTCGACCCTACTATGGAGCCATGACGGCTCCCCTCGACGACCTCATCGCCCTTCTTGACCTCGAGGTCATCGAAGTCAATATCTTTCGTGGATATTCCCCTGAAGAAAATCGTGTTCGAGTTTTCGGTGGTCAAGTAGCGGGTCAATCACTCGTCGCTGCATCAAGAACCGTTGACGAATCAGCTCGCCATGTTCATTCTCTCCACGCCTACTTCCTGCGTCCTGGCGACCCTGCAGCTCCCATCTTGTACGAAGTTGATCGACTTCGCGACGGAAAAAGTTTCACCACGCGTCGCGTTGTCGCCATCCAACACGGCGAAGTGATCTTCAACTTGCAAGCAAGTTTTCATTCGCCCGAAGCGGGTCTTGACTGGCAAATCGCCTCACCTGCAAATATGGCCGACCCTGCATCACTCCCTGACTTCAAGACGCGGATGGCACCGTACAAAGAGCAAATGGGTGATTGGTATCACCGACCCCGCCCCATTGATTTGCGATACGTCAACGGATCACCACTCGAACGCCAAGGCATTGAATCATCGGGACAACAAGTGTGGTTGCGCGCAGATGGTCAGTTGCCCGATGACCCAGTTCTTCACGCATGCATTGTCACCTATGCAAGTGACATGACACTTCTCGACACCACACTGCTTCCCCATGGTCTCGGATGGAGCGAAGGTGGCGTACAGATGGCCAGCCTCGACCATGCCATGTGGTTTCACCGACCATTCCGCGCCGATGATTGGTTGCTCTATGACCAAGTTGCACTATCAACATCGAATGCACGTGGACTTGCTGGTGGTTCCATCTATACACACGATGGACAACTAGCAGTCACCGTTGTTCAAGAAGGACTCATTCGGGTCAAGCCACAGGAATGAAACGCGTCGGTCTCTTCCTCGCTTTTTCTCTTGTTGTCGGGGCATGCGGCGCAGAAGACTCTGCATCCACCACAACAACACCGGTAGCCACCACCGTGTCTCCAAATGCCCGCGTGAAATACTCCACACGCACACTGGGGACAATTGAATCACCCGTTGATCTGGTGGAACGCTCTTCTGAAGATGACTGGTTGTACGTGGTGTCACAATCGGGAATCATTCAGAAGTGGTCACGCGATGGAAAAACGCGAGAAACAATCCTCGATATCTCCGATGTCACGTCAGTTGGAGGCGAGCGAGGGCTACTCGGACTTGCATTCCGCACTGTTGACAATCAATGGCAGGCGTTTCTGAACCGCACCAACACCAATGGCGATACTGAAATCACCGTTCTTCTGGTGAACGCGGACGGCACGTTTTCATCCACACAGTCACCGGGCAACCTTGTTCTGCGGGTTGCACAGCCGTATTCAAATCACAACGGTGGCGCGGTTCTGGTAGGTCCCGACAACATGCTGTATGTCTTTATGGGCGATGGTGGTAGCGCAAACGATCCAGATCGATACGCCCAGAATATGGATTCGCTCCTTGGAAAAATCTTGCGCATTGACCCGCGTGTGGGGGGCGGCTACGACATACCTGTTGACAATCCATTCGTCACCTCGTCTCGACCAGAGATTTGGTCAATCGGACTTCGTAATCCGTGGCGCCCCACGTTTGATTCATTCGGCTCGCTGTGGATTGCTGATGTTGGCCAGAACGAATGGGAAGAAGTTCACGTACTATCGGTGGGGAAAGAACTCGCTGGCCGTGGTGCAAATTTAGGGTGGAGTGCATTTGAAGGAACTCGTCGCTTCAACGATGACGTCACTGCACCAAATGCGCTGACTCCCGTCTTCGAATATCCTCACTCTGAAGGACGATGTTCAATTTCAGGTGGTGCAGTTGGAAACAACACATCGACGCCGAGCCGCGCCGGTTGGTATTTCTTTAGCGATTATTGCAGCGGAGATGTCCGCGCCATCTTGACCGATGGTGCAACCACAGTGGCAGAAGAAAATGTTGTGAAAGACATGGGAAATGTCACGGCGGTGCGCTCAACAAATAGCAGCGTCTACATATTGTCTGCCGATGGCAAAGTTCGAGAACTAGTGGTGACGCGGTCGTAAAACTAACGACGCGTTCCCATGAACATTCCACGAAGGGCTTGATAGTTCTCAATACAGTGACCCGCACCTAACACCACTGCTTCAAGCGGTTGTGGCGACATCTTCACCGGCACTTCTGTTTCCCGTTCAATTCGCTGCGCGAGACCACGCAACATGCCGCCACCACCAACCAAGTACATTCCGCGAGCCAAGAAATCTTGTGCCAGTTCTGGTGGAGCTTTCGCTAAACACCGCTTCACTGACTGCACCATTGCGGCAACTGGTTCATCGATTGCAAAACGAACTTCCTCGGCAGTCAATCGAACTGTTTTGGGAAGTCCTGTCACCAAGTCACGGCCACGAATGTCCGCGCTGCGATCTGCTGGTCCTGGTTCGGCTGAACCAATTTGAATTTTGATTTCCTCTGCAGTTCGCTCGCCAATTGCAACTCCGTGTTCACGACGCACGTAGTTCTGAATGGCCGCGTCAATATCGAAACTTCCCACGCGAACTGCTTCGAGTGCAACTATTCCACCCAAACTGATGACGGCTGTTTCTGTCGTTCCGCCACCAATGTCGATCACCATGTTGCCCACTGGCTCGTCAATAGGAAGATTGGCGCCGATGGCTGCTGCCATGGGCTGCTCAATCAGTTGTGCATCGGATGCGCCAGCACGACGAGTGGCATCGGTAACGGCACGACGCTCTACTTCGGTAATTGCCGATGGCACACAAATCACGACTTTCGGGCGAGTAAAGCGAGAAACGCCCACTCGTTGCAGCAATAACCGAATCATTCGTTCAGTGATATCGAAGTCGGTGATGGCTCCTCCGCGCAGTGGCCGCACCGCAACGATATAACTGGGTGTTCGCCCAATCATGTCCCACGCATCGTGGCCGGTAGCAAGCACTTCTCCCGACTGACGATTGACGGCAATCACAGATGGTTCATTAAGAACGATTCCTTTGCCCTTCATGTACACCAAGGTGTTCGCGGTACCAAGGTCAATCGCAAGGTCACGCGCCATTAGCGTCCCCATCTTTCGTCGTCGTTGCGATGAACTGAACTTCGTCGCGATTCTGGTGACAATGCATCGATGTGTCGACGGAATTGTGCGATTCCATCGTCAATTCGGCTCTTTCGATTGTCGAGATACACCAAGACCAAAAGTGCAGAGCCAGAGATTATTGCCATCACCCAAAAAAATCCGGTGATGAATGACATACCGATCATTGTTGTCTCCCCACCGATGTAGGTGACACAACTTCGTGAGCACCAGTTCCCCAATCAGAACCACCTGACCAATTTTCTTTCTTCCAAATAGGTGCACTTTCTTTCAGTGCATCAATTGCAAAACGAGCAGCATCAAATGCAACAGGTCGATGAGCCGACGACACCGCGACGACAACCGAGGATTCTTCAAGCATCAATGTTCCGATGCGATGCAATATTGCAATGCGTCGTGCATCGGGAAAACGCGCGCGAGTCTCAGTGACGATTTTTGAAAAAACAGGAAGGACAGCATCTTCGTATGCTTCGTACTCCAGTGAAGTGACATCCGTTCGCCCGTCGGCATGATCTCGCACTGTTCCCGAGAACAACACCACTGCTCCACAATCTGGCCGGACTGCCCAGTCATAAATGGCCCCAACGGGGAGAGGGTCAGGGGTGATTGCGCACCACTCATCTCCTTGCCCTGCATTCACCATGTAGTCATCGTACTCCCCGACCATTGGCTCATGTCTGTGATGCCGACACCACTGAACGAAGTGAGGGGATTACTCTTTCCTGCTTGTGACCACGGACGATTTCGAGAACCCAGACTCGACCCCGGTTCCTCCGTATGACCGATCATGGCGACATCCAGCCGAGATGGCCGATGCACAACGGTCACTTCATCTTGGATCTGCCCCGCCGCTTGGCCGTCGACTCACCGCGCTCACAGTTATTGCGAGTACGTTCGCATCAATTGCGGTGCTCGCTGTTGCAATTCCGAAGGGAATTGAAGATGCAGCCCAAGCCAATGACGAACCAGATATCACCACTACGGTCCCACCCACCACAAAAGGTGCAAGCAACTCGTCACTTGCAGTTGTACGAGGCGCCAAAGGTTCCACTACTGCTCTGTCATTAGGTAACGGCCGATGGCTGGTCTCATCAGAAGCACTGGCGGCGACTGGACCGTCACATACCAACCCTGCATTCTCGGTGGAGAAGTCAGACAATGTGGTCGGACTTAGCGTCATCCGAGTCACAAACAACACCCCCTCCGCTCCTGCCACAGATTTCACTCATCTCCATGAGCAACTACCCGTGGATGAGTTAGCGAAGTACAAAATCTTTGATGCGTTCCAGAGTCATGATGTCGCGCCCGAACCTAGTCTCATCATGAGCAGCAAAGATCACGCACAACCCGTCAATATGAAGAACCCCATCAAAGGTGTAGCGGTTGTTGTAGACGACGACCAACGGCTGGTGGGAATTCTCGTACGACATCATCATTCTGAATGGTCAGTGACACGACGAGCGCTGCTCACTCTGACCGCTCCATAATGTGGAACTTTTTCTCCTAGCCTGACCACATGGCAGACGGCGACAACACTCCTCCACATCCTTTTGGTGGGCTTCCTTTCTTCAATGACATGATGCGCGCCATGTCACAACAGGGTCCGTTGAATTGGGATCTTGCACAGCAGTTTGCCCAAATGAGTGCGGTGGGAGACACTCCAGACCCAGAACCAGATTCTTCAACGCGACTTGCATATAACGCGCTTGCCGACATTGCTGACATGCACGTCCGTGAAATCACCATGTTGTCCACTGGTGCACATGACACTCATTCAGAGATTCTCACCACCACACGAGCTCGCTGGGCACATCGCACATTGTTGGACTTACGACCACTCTTCACCGACTTGGCAACCGCACTCAGCGCTCGACCAGCCGAACCCGACTCCGCTGATGACCCAATGGCTGCAATGCTCAACAGCATCTCGTCCATGATGGCGCCCGCAATGATGGGAATGTCTATCGGTTCCATGGTGGGAGCGCTCGCTGGACACGCCCTCGGACAATACGAGTTGCCCCTCGCACGGCCACATGCGTCAGAAATCCTGGTGGTGTCATCCTCTGTTGATGGTTTTGCGGCCGAGTGGAGCCTTCCTATCGACGATGTACGCATGTGGGTTCTTGTGCATGAACTCACTTCTCATGCCCTGTTGGCAACTCCCGCTATTCGCGATGGACTCATGGCCACCGTGCAGCAACATGTCTCTGCGTTTCGTCCAGACCCCGATGCTCTGATGGAGAAAATTGGCGAACTAGATCCCACAGATACCGACGCATTGTCGCGTATCCAATCGTTGTTCTCTGATCCCATGGTGTTGTTGGGGGCGGTGCGCACGCCAGAACAAGAAGCCTTGTCACCAGTGCTTGACGCATATGTTGCTGCTGTGGCTGGCTATATCGATTTTGTCGTTGACACGGTCAGTGCACGCTTACTGGGAAGTGCCTCACCCATTGCCGAAGCTGTACGTCGTCGCCGCGTGGATTACGGCTCCGATGCTCAACTTATTGAACGCCTTTTAGGAATTTCTACCACGCGTGCACAACAGCAACGAGGTCGCGCGTTTATTGATGGGGTTGTTGAACGATCTGATGTGGCAGCACTGCAGACAATGTTGACATCTGCTGTACACCTACCTACACCGAATGAGGTGGATGCTCCCGGTTTGTGGCTCGCGCGACTCGAGACAATGTGACGCCACCAGGTCCACGCGCATACATCACCACGCCAACAATTCCAATTGTTCCCAAACACGCAAAGCCAAACCATCCCGCTGGGCTAAATATGACAGGCAACAATCCACCAATCACCCACGCAATCTGATTGTGTGTTTCAAATTTTGAAAATGCTCGGCCACGGTTTGCATCGGGTGCGCCACTTTGAACGATTGATTCAAAGGCAAGACGGCAGATTGCCGCCGCCGCATTAACAACTGCAGCCAACACAATTCCCGCAACAATCCGCCCTGAGAACGCGGCACCGACACCAGTAATCGCAAGTAGCGATAGTCCCGACACAATCATCCATTGCTCCCGCATACGGCGGCGTAAATGCGGTCCAATGAAGTTCGCTGCCAAGGTTGCGATTCCTGAAATAGAAATTGCTAAGCCGAACCACAAAGTTCCTGCTGTTTCGTTGCGTAACCAGAACGCGAGATGGAAGAAATTAAAGCCCACTGCACCGCGAATTAGGCGCATTGCATTTGCCGCATGAACAACCGATGGTGAGTGCAATTCTTCGATTTCCAATGCCTCGGCAGGTTTTTCTGCAATGACCGTCTTGGGCAGCCGGTATGCATTCAATGACGCAAAGAGATATGCGAATACGCCCAACCCCAAACACAAACGCGCATCAATCAGTTGCAATACACCTGCGGGAATTGCAACCACGAATCCAGTAAGTCCGGCAATAACACCCAACTTGCTATTCGACTTCACCAATGCTTCGTCATCTTTCACGATGGTGGGAACAATCGCGGACTTTGCAATGGCGTATGTCTTCGACAGAATGAGCGCCGAGAATGCCAACGGGAACAATGCAAATGAGTCAAGTGTTTGCGACATTCCCACCAGAACGAGCGCTCGCAAAATACCCACCAAGATGACCACCATGCGTTGCCCACCGCGCAAACGATCGATGAATGGACCAACGAATGGTGCTACCACGGCAAAAGGCGCCATGCTGACCGCAAGGAACAACAGAACTTTGGTGCGCGCCGCGTCGGGCGACACCGACAGGAAGAACGAATCTGCAAGCGCAATAGTCATGCATGCTTCACCCGCCACCATGAGTGAGTGGGTTCTGCCTAGTCGCTGAATGGGCGTTGGAGGCGGCAAACCTGGCCGAGAATCAGATGTTGTTCGCCGTGTTGCCACGGGGCGATACTACGCCGAACGTGGCTTTTCGTACTTGTATCCCAGGCCACGAATGGTGACGATGCGCGATGGTTGTGCTGGGTCATCTTCCACTTTGGTGCGCAAGCGCTTGATGTGCACGTCGAGTGTCTTGGTGTCGCCCACGTAGTCACTACCCCACACACGATCAATGAGTACATCGCGTGGCAAAACTCGACCCGCATTGGCCAACAAAATGTGAAGGAGTTCAAACTCTTTCAGCGGCAACTTATGTGCTTCGCCACGAATGACAACATTGTGTTCGTCAGGATCCAATCCCACATCCCCCACCTGCAGTGAGCCGGACGACAATTCACCACCACGATCACTAGGAACACGACGCAACACAGCGCGAATGCGCGCGGTGAGTTCACGCAATCGATATGGCTTGGTCACATAATCATCGGCGCCTACCTCTAGACCAACAACAGTGTCAATCTCTGCGCCCTTTGCAGTCACCATAATGATGGGAGTCAAAGTCTTCTTGCGCAATTGGCGACACACGTCAATTCCGGACATGCGAGGCAACATCACATCCAGCAAGATCACATCTGGCTTCACAATGTCGAACATCTCAAGCGCTTGAATACCGTCACGTGCAATTTCAACGCGGAAACCTTCACGCTTGAGGCCCACTTTCAAGGCCTCAATAAAAGACTCTTCGTCTTCCACCACAAGAATTGTTGGACTAGCCACGGCGAGGTTCTCGTTCATCATTAGTCACCATCGTGGCGGTGGAAGTGCCCTGTTGACGCGGCAAAGAGAGCGAAAACGTTGATCCTTCACCTTCTCGTGACCTCACGTTTACCTCACCGCCATGATTGGTTACCACGTGCCTCACAATGGACAGCCCCAGGCCAGTTCCACCGGTATCTCGACTTCGGGCACGGTCCACCCGATAGAAGCGTTCAAAAATTCTGTCGAGGCTTGCTGCAGGAATTCCGACACCTTGATCCGAAACTTTCACCTCGATAACAGACGGTGAAGCTTCGACGCCGACCGTAACCACTGCATTGTCATCGCTGTACTTGATGGCGTTGTCCACCAAGTTCCCAACTGCTGACAAGATCTGAAAACGATCACCCATCATGGCTGCATCGGTCTCTGATGTTTTGACGTCAAGGACAACATGTCGCTTCTTGGCTAATGGACGCGCACGGTCGATTGCCTCGGCAACAACTTCATTGACATCAAACGGCGAAAAGACCATCTCTCCGCCCAATTGGATACGAGAAAGTTCCAGAAGATCATCAATAGTGCTGGCCATTCTGTGGCTTTCCAAAACCATCCGCCGCACCAATGTCTTCACATCTTCGTCTTCAGTCTCACCTTCTAGTGTCTCGGCCAATACCGAAATAGCAGCAACTGGAGTCTTTAATTCATGACTGACGTTTGCAACAAAGTCGGTGCGGACCTGATCAATCTTCCATCGCTCCGTGATGTCCTCGACTGTGATCACGGCTCCCGAACTCGTTGCAGGAATGGCATTAATCACCAGAACGCGCACAGGCGGACCTGCAAGTTCCATTTGTTCCATTGATGCGGAACCGCGCACAGCAAGTTGGGCAAGACGTTCGATCACTGCATCAATAAGTACCGCTTCATGACGTGCGACAGATGCGTCTCTTGCTGCAGAATTTCGGAATTGCTCTCGGCCGTGTGAATCAACCACCACCACACCAAGTGGCAGTGAATTCAAGATGGAATCGACGGGGAGCACAGATGGATTCTCTGCTACCTGTGGTCGCAGTTTTTCCAATGCCAATTGCTTTTTGCGTCGCGATGACGCAACTGCGGATGCAATAGCAACAACCCATCCACTAAGAGCAACAAGAAGGACTACAGCGTCCATCTACAGCGCCTTCACTCCCTTTACGGCTTCCCCGGTGTGAATGTGGGAAATTCGCCCGTGTCGTCTCGACCAGAAGCAAATCGCGCTGCACCCTTGTGTTCGGGCAACCAGCCAGTGACAAGGTATTGAACTCGTTCGCCAATATTGACTGCATGGTCACCAATGCGCTCATAGAAGCGAGCCACCATTGCCATTTGAATGGCTACCTGCAAGTCGATGCGGGTATCGGCATGGCTTTCAAAAATGGTGCGAACGAATTCACGCTGTAATCCGTCCAAGAAAGAATCCATGTCGTCAATGGCAGCAGCTTTTGCAGCATCGTTTTCTTCAAACGATTCAAGTGCAGCAGAAAACAGTTGCTGTGCCTGTTCGCTCATTCTGCTGATGAGGCCACGCATTCTGGGGTCAAGCTCGTGACCATAAATCTTGCGTGCAGCTTTACAGATGTTGACTGTGAGATCTGCAGAGCGTTCAATGTCGGCCACCATTTTCACGATGGCCACCAACTGGCGTAAGTCTCCAGCCACTGGTGCCTGCAATGCCAACAATTGGTAACAGCGCTCTTCAAGTTCAATGGACAACGCGTCAATCTCATCATCATGACGAATCAGAGCATTAGCGCCGTCTAGATCTTGACTAAGAAGTACTGCCGTGGCGCGCGGGATTGCTTCAATGACGGCAGCAGCAAGTCGAATGAGGTCTTTGCGAACTTCATCAAGTTCGTGGTGAAAGCCTTTACGTAGTTCGTCCATCAGCCAAACCTTCCGGTGATGTATGCCTCGGTCCGACTGTCATCGGGTCGAGAGAAAATCTTCTGCGTACTATTGAACTCCACCAATACCCCAGTTCGGCGGTCGCTTTCAGAATTTACTTCTGTAGTAAAGAACCCCGTGCTGTCAGACACGCGGGCGGCCTGCTGCATGTTGTGGGTCACAATAACGATGGTGTACTGCTGCTTGATTTCCTGCATGAGGTCTTCAATACGGGCGGTGGCAATGGGGTCAAGCGCAGAACATGGCTCGTCCATCAGCAACACCTCGGGTTCGATCGCAATGGAGCGAGCAATGCACAAACGTTGCTGCTGACCTCCAGAGATACCCATGGCTGACGCGTCAAGGCGGTCCTTCACCTCATCCCACAAAGCAGCGCCTACAAGTGATTTCTCGACAATTGCATCTAGTTCAGATTTCTTGCGGACACCGTTGACGCGCGGACCGTATGCCACGTTGTCATAAATGCTTTTAGGAAACGGGTTTGGACGCTGGAAGACCATGCCAATACGGCGGCGAACTTCGCCTGCATCAGCTTGATCGCCGTACAAGTCAATGCCGTGGTATTCGACCGACCCTTCCACCCGTGCACCAGGGATGAGATCGTTCATGCGATTGAAACAACGCAAGACCGTGGACTTACCGCAACCGGACGGCCCGATGAACGCAGTGATTTCTCCGCGGCGAATCTCCAAATTCACATCACGGACAGCTCGAAATTCTCCATAGAAGACAGAGAGATCTTGCGCGGTCAGCACAACGTTGTCTGTTGACTTTTCTTGGTCGTGAGCAACTTCTTGAATGTCTTGAGTTTCCATGATCACCAACGCTTCTGAAATTTGTTTCGGAAATAAATTGCGGCCGCATTTAAGGCCAGAAGAACTATCAGCAGAACAACGATTGAAGCTGCAGCAAGTGGTTTGAACTCTTGCTTCGCGCTGCTGATGTAACTGAAAATCTGGATCGGAAGAACCGTGTATTGACTATCCAGACCGGTTGGATTGAACGTGATAAACGTCAACGCACCCAACATCAACAATGGTGCAGACTCACCAAGCGCACGAGACACCGACAGAATCGTTCCTGTCAAAATTCCAGGGAATGCATTGGGTAACACGTGGTGACGCACGGTCTCCCATTTCGTAGCCCCCAAAGCCAATGAACCTTGACGAAATGAATCGGGAACGGCTCGGATTGCCTCACGCGAAACAATGACCACGGTAGGCAAGACCAACATTGACAGCACCAAAGCGGCGGTCAGAACAGTAGAGCCCAGTCCAAGTGGACCACGCTTAATGAACGCAAGTCCCAAGATGCCAAACACCACCGAAGGGACCGCAGCGAGGTTTTGAACATTCAATTCAATTAGTCGGTTGTACCACTTTTCTCTGCGTGCGAATTCTTCTAGGTAAATGGCAGCTCCGACACCTGTGGGAAGACTGATTGCTGCTGTTGTCACCACCACCCAAAGCGAACCGAAAATTGCAGATTGAATTCCCGCGCGTTTTGGCCGGGCGGACGGCATGTTTTGCACTAGGTCGGCTGATAAACGGGGGGCTCCTTCAATGATGACGTTTGCGAGCAACGTGGCCAATGAACCGAGAGCAATTCCAATGCCTGCAAACATGAAGATTCGAAAGACGAGATCTTTGGCAGACCGCGAGGGCGTTGTTTCAGCACGAAGATGAGTCACCGCGCTCATTCGTATACCTCCCTAAAACGACGAACGATGCGGATACTGATGATGTTCAATACCAACGTCACCGCAAACAACAATGCGCCCACCGCGAAGATTGACTTGTAGCCAGTGCTGCCGGTTGCCTGATCACCAATGCCGGCAAAGCCGATAAATCCGGCCATTGTTTGACCTTCTTCTCCCGGGTTCCCACTTAGCTGCGCTTTGCTACCTGCGGCAAGCAACGCAATAGTTGTTTCTCCGATTGCGCGAGACGCTGCCAAAACAATTGCTGCAACGATTCCAGACAACGCTGCGGGGAACACCACCGATGTAGACACTTCCCGACGATTTGATCCCAGTGCATATGCACCTTGACGAAGCGAGTCAGGCACACACACCATTGCGTCTTCGGCTAATGACGCAACCGTCGGCAGAATCATGATTCCGGTCACAAGCCCTGCGGCTAACACACTGTACGTACCAACGTCCCCTACGGGCCAGAGCTTTGCGACAAGGTTGGGGTTTACGAAGTTCAGCGCAAAAAATCCAAATACAACAGTGGGAATTCCTGCCAACACTTCAAGGATTGGCTTGATAATTGAACGCACGCGGGGCGATGCGTACTCACTCAAGAAGAATGCCGCACCAAGCCCAAGAGGTATGGCAACCAACAAGGCGATGGCAGCAACCCATAACGAGCCAACAAAAATTGACCAGACTCCAAAATGTGGTGGCTTAAATAGTGGTTTCCAATCGACTCCACCAATGAATTCTGTGAATGGCACCTCTTGAAAAAAGGAGATTGCAGGTCGTACCAGCGCAATGACAATAAGAACAGATGTCAATACGGTGACGGCCGCCATGACGGCAAGAACACCTTTAATGATTCTCTCGACCAGTAGCCGACGACGCGCGCCGACTGTTGGTTGCAAACTCACAATCTGATTCATGAACCGAGTGTTAATTGTGCCTACGCGCCAGCGATGGCTTCAAGATTCTCTTGTTCAATCTTCTTCTGATCATCATTCAATGGGATGAACAATGCTTCTTCAGTGAGCGAATCAAGGTTCTCTTTCACGAATTCGAAGAATGCTTTTACTTCTGGACGTTGCGCAGCCTTCAGACTGACGTAGGTGTACAAAGGACGCGACAGTGGCGTATATGTTCCGTCTTGAACGTGTTCGAGTGAAGGGGCTACGCAACCCTTACCGCCGTCAACTTCAACGGCCTTTACCTTTGATGCATTTTCTTCAAGATATGAGAATCCGAAGTAACCCAGTGCGCCCTTATCGCCTTCAACACCCTTCACCGTGACATTGTCGTCTTCGCTGGGGTTGTAGTCGGTCCGACTGGATCCTTCTTCTCCGTTGACTTCTTTTGTGAAGTAATCAAACGTGCCAGAGTCTGTTCCGGCGCCGAAGAGACTGAGTTTCTGATTCGGGAAAGATGGGTCAATCTGATTCCAGTTCGAGATCTTTCCTTCTGCAGCAGGTGACCACATCTTGGTCAACTGTTCAATTGTGAGGCACTTGGCCCAAGAGTTCTCTTTGTTGACCACAACTGAGAGTGCGTCGTTAGCGATGATGACTTCGAGGTACTCGAGACCCGCTGCCTTACATGCTTCAATTTCGGATTCTTTAATCTCGCGTGAAGCATTTGCAAGGTCGGTCTCGCCGGCGCAGAACTTTTCAAAACCGCCGCCAGTTCCCGATGTTCCCACCGTGACGCGAACGCCACCATTCTCAGATTGAAAATCTTCGGCCAACAATGTCATCAGTGGTGCAACTGTGCTGGAGCCATCAATCAGGATGTTCCCGGTGAGATCACTTGACGTAGTGGAACCACCCCCGCCACATGAAGCAAGTACAAGTGTTGCGGCCGCAATAGCAACGGCTGAACGGGGCTGAAAGAAACGACGCGTCATGTGATGTCCTTCGGTAGGCCGAACTCGGATGATTCGGAACGACACAAACCGTAGGTAACGGAAGGTGAACAGAAGAAATTGCTTAGGTAAACAACAGGTAAACAGAAAATGCCACCCCATGACAGGAGTGGCATTTCATGCGATGGCCCGACGAGGCCAGTCGTGAGAACTAGATCTCGTAGTTGGGGTCGCCCATGTCCCATTCAATAGAGATGAGCTCGCGCTCGGCGTCACGCACAATGCGAGCCATGTTGCGGCGGAACTGTGGGTCGTCTCGTGACAACAGCACGAGGCGCGCCAAAACGCGCGCACGAAACTCTTCGATGACGGCTTGGTCGCCGTAGTCGCCGTAGACCTCCCAATGGGGCGAGATGGCGCCGAGGTACACGATGCGCGCATGAGCCTTTGGTGGTTCGTGTGTTTGAACGTCTGACATAGCAGCCTCCGAAGTGCCGAGACTTGCACACTACAAGTATCGGAAGTAAGTGTGTCAAAAGTCTATCGGGTGAAAAAGAAATCGCATTTTGCGTAATTTTTGCCCATTTTCATTGATGAATTCGCACCTGGTCTGTGGATAAATGCGATTCTTCAGAAACGTTTACTTTTCCGCCACACATGTTCTGAGATTTCGTGCTTGACTGAAGTTGCGGGAACTTCCCGCCATGACTCGGCGTCAAACAGACACCGACCGAGAGTGACACCAACCAGGGATCACAGCGAGGAGAGCCATGAGTTCACAACTACACATCACCGCGGTGCCAGCAAAGCAGGTTCCGTTCGATGATTCACCAACGGCATGGATGTCAGAAGGCAACTGCCGCAACTACCCGCCTGCCACATTCTTTCCATCGGACGGAGTGGGCGTTGATCGGGCCCGGGCAATCTGCAAGGGATGCCCTGTCACCGACAAGTGCTTAGAGTACGCACTGGAAGAACGCATTGAGCACGGCGTGTGGGGTGGCTGCTCGGAACGTGAGCGTCGTCGCATTTTGAAGCGTCGTCGAGACGCTTCAGCCAACAAGTAAGAGCGAGTTACTTCGACTCGGTGGAGTCGTTGTTCTTGCCTTCTTCCATGGCCTTCTTCAGCTCTCGCTGAGCAGAGCCAAGGTTCTTGGCGATCTTGGGCAACTGCGAGCCGCCGAAGAGAACAACAATGACGATTGCGACCATGATGAGTTCAGGTGTGCCCATAGATGTGACCCTACCACCGAGGTAGCAGGACAGTCCCTTCAGTTGATAAGAACATCGTGTGCTGGAGTGCGTGATCAACATCAGCGAGGGAGCCGATTCAGGCCTGCTTCGCACTATGCGGGAATGTGTGAACGATTCCCTCTTAGATGTTCATACCGATGCCGACCACAATCGCAGTGTGTTCACCCTCGTGGGAGAAGACGCCCCACGAATTCTGACTCGCACGGCTGTTGAGCTTTTAGATCTGGGGCGCCATGTCGGCGTGCATCCCCGGCTTGGAGTGGTTGATGTGGTTCCGTTTGTCCCACTGTTTGATTCAACAATGAGCGATGCCCTTCGCGCGAGAGATGCATTTGCTCAATGGGCAGCAGATGAATTGAACATTCCCTGTTTTCTGTACGGACCAGAACGCACTCTTCCATCGGTGCGAAAAGAAGCGTGGAGCACTCTGGAACCACAGGTGGGCCCACATGCGCCACACGCCACCGCAGGTGCAATCTGTGTGGGGGCGCGGGAGCCTTTGATTGCCTACAACGTGTGGCTACACCGCGTGTCGCTAGAAGAAACGAGGCGAATTGCCTCGGCAGTTCGCACCGAGCACATACGAACTCTTGGCCTTCAGGTGGGTGGCAGTACGCAAGTCAGCGTGAATTTGGTGAGCCCGTCACATGCGAATCCAGTACATGTTGTTGATGCCGTTGCGCGCTTCACCAATATCGATCACTGCGAATTAGTGGGCTTATTGCCCGATGCTGTGTTGAGGGAGATTCCAAGAGGTCGGTGGGAGGAACTCGATCTCTCAGAGCAACAAACTATTGAGTGGCGGTTACAACACCGCGGGCAGAGTTAGCCGTTGACGATGCGGCGTGACTCTTGTGCACGCTGACGACGCAAACGACGACGCTCGCGCTCGGAGAGGCCGCCCCAGATACCGAACTTTTCGCCGTTCATGAGTGCGTATTCCAGGCATTCTCCACGAACGATGCAGCCTTTGCAGACTTCTTTTGCTTCACGGGTGCTGGCGCCGCGCTCTGGGAAGAACAGGTCGGGGTCGACTCCGAGGCAGTTGGCTTGGTCTTGCCAGCCACGTTCAAGATTGATTGTTTCGGTGATTTCTTGCATGCGTTCTGCCTCCCAGCAAAGGACCGAAGTGACTCCCCGGAGAGACATCATCTTGCGACCATGTAATTACAGCGTTGTTATTGTGACAAATCTGGTGGGAAATAGCAACTTGAGACAGGTGAGAACTAGCGAGAATGCGCCGTTCTACGCCGATTTTCGAGGAAATCGACCAAAACGTAGTCACCAAGAGTCTCTGGAGTAGTGAAAAACGCACGTCCCTTGTTGATTTGCGTCATTTGTTCAATGAGATGTTGCAGCGATCGACTGGCATCAAGCACAAAGAAATTGACGGTGATGTTGTCCTTTGTGCAGCGCTTTACTTCACGCATGGCGTAGTCAACCGACTCTTGAATGTATGGGTACGTGAAGATCGGATAGCCCTCCGGCGTGATGTGCGCAGTGGGCTCACCGTCGGTAATCATGATGATTTGTTTGGTGCCGGTTTGTCGCGACAACTGCTTACGCGCCATATCGAAGGCTTGGTGCATATTGGTGCCCCATTCTTGGTCCCAACTGACTTCTGGCAAATCCTCAGGACGAATGGGATAGGCGACACTGCTAAATCCAATAATGGACAGAAAGTCACGCGGGAACTGCGACGAAATCAATGCATGCATTGCCATGGCAACTTTTTTTGCTGGCACGAAACGACCGGCCTGCACCATGGAATACGACAAGTCGAGAAGCAACACTGTTGACGATCGTGATGTGTGTTCGGTGCGTTCAATTTCAAAATCGTCGGGCGTCAATTGAATAGGTGTGCCAGTTCCATTGCGCGACAACGCATTGCGAATAGTGCGTTGCAAATCGAGTCGAAACGGATCACCAAACTCATACGGCTTTGAGTCATACGTGCGCTCATGACCCATCCCTTCGTCGTGCATTCTGTGCTGGCCAAACTTGTCCTTTGACAACTTGCCGAACAGCTCGCGAAGGGCACTATTGCCGATGGCGCGAAGACCCCGCGGTGTCAATTCAATACGGCCTTCTTTACGGTTGATGAGGCCTGCTTCTTCCAGCACCTTGGTCATTTCAGCCAGTCTTTGCAGGGATTGAGCGCTTTGCTCTCCCAGGATTTCACGCACCTTGTCAAGGTCAAATTCACCTAACTGAGACGGGCCAGCAGCCTGGCGCATCATGTTTTCCATGGCATCAAGGTCGGCCATTTGCTGCATGGCTTGCATGGCTTGCTGCATGTCCATGGGCTGTTCGCCACGGAAGTTGTAACCCTGGCCATTACCTGGCTGCGGGAACATGTCTTGCAAGCGTTGGCCAAGTTGTTGCACCTGCCAATTGAGGTCCATGTCTTCCATGAGTTGCTCAGACAATTGTTGCAACTGCGACCGCTGTTCTGGCGTGAGCGAGTTCATGAAATCTTGCATGGCTTGCATGCGCTTGGCCATGTTCTCTAACAACTCATCGAGAGTCTGCGGATTCTCTGGAAAGAAATCACCAAACTCTTCCATAAACTTTTCAAACTCGGGGTCTTCACCATGCTCGCGCTTGTCGATCATGTCGTTTAGTGCAGCCATCATGTCTTTCATGCGCGCCATATCTTCGGGCTGCATGTTCTGCATTCCTTCTGACATCTGATCGACAACTTGTTGCATCATCTGTTGACGCAGTTTTTCAATCATCTCTTCAAAGCGTTGACGTGCTTCTTGCGATTCAAAGTCGTAGTTCTGCAACTCACGCACCATGCCTGCTAAGTCATCGGGCATCATGTCCAATCTGAAGTTGCGTTCCATTGCGGCATCACGTGCGGTTTGCGCTCGGCGCTCATCGCCTGATGCTTCAGCATCTCGCACCGCATTTTCGACAGCATGGCGTTCTTCGTCGATGATGTCTTTCAGGGCTTCGGCAATCTCTGAATAGACCCCGCCCAGATCGCCACTTTCTTCAATCTCTTTACGCCTCTGACGGATTTTCTCCATCATCTCGCGAAGACCCTCTATTCGGTTGCCGTCTTTGTCGGTCATTCCCTCACGCATCAGGCGACGTAACGCGGCATTGACATCGCCGTGATACATCAGATCATCAGTCATTTCCGCCATTAATTCATCGGCGTCCATACTGAAACCGGTCTGGGTGCCGTCCCAACGGGAATAAGTGAACCGCGCGGTCATAATGGCAACTTACTTGCTCTAAGGTGGAAGTCAGCATGCGAGTACCACGGACATTTGTATTTGTCGACATTTCGGGGTTCACCAACTTCACCACCGAAAATGGCGACGACGCCGCCGGCCGATTATTGGCCGCGTGGCGTGCTGTGACTCGCGATGTGGCGTCTGAGACTGGCGTGCGCATTGCCAAGTGGTTGGGTGACGGCTGCATGATTGTTGCCGTTGACCAACGCGACGCAGTCACATTCGCACTTGAGCTACAGAAGAAGTCCGAAGTACCGTGCGCTCCCCTTGCCATCCGAATCGGAATGGCATCTGGCTTGGCGCTGTTGTTCGAAGGTGACGACTACATCGGTAGCGCTGTCAACATGGCCGCACGTCTCTGTGATGCAGCACAGCCGTATGAAGTCATCATTCCGCTTGACCAAATTGAGAACTTGCCAGATGGTGTTGTGGCAGTGCCACACGAACCACTCACACTTCGCGGCCTCAACGAAGCAATTCCCGTTGTCACATTGACCGGTGAAGCTGCGAATGCAGCGCGTAACGACACGGGCGAGTTATGGACTCGCTCACCGTTCGTCATCTAGTTACGGTCAATGCGTTATCACACTCCGCGTGAGCGATATGTGGCGCGAGCACCTGATGCATCTTTGTTGAGACGTCGAGTGAGGTGTAGACCTTCTAACAGGAACTCCACTGCACTAGCCACGACTGCAGGCGTTGCGTCGCCGCCCGTCACCACGGTGATCGGGGTTTGCAAAGCGGGAATTTGAGCAACAAGTGCGATGAGGTCTGCACTTGGAATGTCTTCTCCCACATGGGCGATTGCACCTTCTTCAAACGACTTCACTACTTCAGCCATGGAAACACCAGCTGTCATTTCCTTGTATGTGGTGAGTACGGCTTGAGAGATGAGTTGTTGCAGAATCTGTGATTCGCGACCCTCTTCCAGCGATTCAATCTCCACCTTGCCGCCGGTGGATGCTGCAAGTGCGTCAAGGTCGCTGACGCGAGGTGCAACACTGCGCTCCCCTGCGCGCAATGCACGACGCACTGCGTTTGCATTAAGAATCTCGTAGTTGCTCACCGAGAGTCGCACAGACACACCACTGCGCTGGTTCACGTGGCTGCTGACGCGGGCCTGTTGCGAAAACGTGGCGATGATGTGCTCCATGAACTCGGGCATGGTGACAGTGACATCACCGATTGATGCTGGGCGAGCTTCTTGTCGGATGATGGCGATTTCGGTGTCGACATCAAGCGGATAGTGCGTGCGAATCTGGCTACCGAAACGGTCTTTCAACGGTGTGATGATGCGACCACGGTTGGTGTAGTCCTCCGGGTTTGCGGATGCAACAAGCAGCACGTCGATGGGGAGACTGATCTTGTATCCACGAATCTGCACATCACGCTCTTCCAACACATTCAACAAACCAACTTGAATGCGCTCGCTGAGGTCTGGCAATTCGTTAATGGCGAAAATACCGCGGTTGGTGCGAGGAACAAGTCCGTAATGCAAGGTGAGTTCGTCACTGAGATAACGACCTTCTGCCACTTTGATGGGGTCGACTTCACCAATGAGATCCGAAATGGATGTGTCTGGCGTGGCCAACTTCTCACCGAATCGATCACTGCGATGCACCCACGCAATTGGTGCGTTGTCGCCTTCTTCTGCAACAACGTTCTTCGCATAACGCGACACGGGGTTGTATGGATCATCGTTAATTTCAGAGCCCGCGATGATGGGCATCCACTCGTCCAACAAATTGATGAGTGAACGAATCATTCGTGTCTTCGCTTGACCGCGCTCTCCCAAAAACACCACGTCGTGTCCGGCCAGAAGTGCGTTCTCCAACTGCGGCATGACCGTGTCTTCGTATCCCATGACACCCTCGAATAGTGGCTTGCCCTCTGAGATATTGCGCACTGCATTACGGCGCAGTTCTTCTTTCACGGGGAGCGATTGCCATCCGGAGGCACGCAATGCACCGAGTGTGGTGGGAAGGGATGCTGGCACGTCAGGCGTAGTCATAGATGTGACAGTACCCCCGAGAAAGCCAGTACTCACAACGGAGACTTCGGATGAATTTTCTCAACTAATTCGTTAGCCAAAAAAGAATCAAAAAGTATCAATTTTCGAACGTTTTTCCTGCAAGAACGCGTCCGTAGCGTGACCCGTATGCAAGTAGAACACATGAAATTTGTCATCAATCCTGTTCACCACGAACGTCTTGTGAACGAGCGCGAACTCGCTCCGACGGGAACAGTTGACCTTACCTATGTTGCCACAATCCTTCAGAAGTATCGAGATGAATGCGACCAGTGCGATCCCTACGTTCATAGTTCGTTCGTATCGCGAATCACCGATCTGGTTGGGTTTTTTAATCAGATCAAACTGAATGCTCTTGACAGCAATGATGTGCTCTGCATTGACATCGCGCTTGCATTGGTCATCACTGCGCTTGAACGCAACACCAACTTTGAGCAGCGTCAACCAACGCCTTCAGACGCTGTAAACGAATTATTCAATGATGAGTTCATCGCGGTCTTGCGGGAGCAGTTGAGTGACGTTCCGTTTTTCGTCTTTGAGACGAACCCCAACGAAGGCGTTATTGACCTCTTAGCTGTGACGCGTCTCGCAATGCGAATGAGTCCAAACAACTGGATGTCAGAGGAAGAGGAAGAACAAGCCCATGAACGCCGGATTATGGGAGAGACACTCCAGTTCACGCTTATTGCCGAGACCGATGTTGAAGGCGAGGAGTACCTCATCAGCGCCTTTGACGATTGGGCCGAGAATCAATGTTTCCCTTGGGACAACTAGAAATCACGCTGGCACAATAGAACTATGGCCCAACTGTTTCCCACAGATTTCGAAATCACTCAACTTGAGCAATCTGAACAGAGGGTTATCTCTGCATTTCTCGAGCAATTAGACGAGTCGTGGATCGTCGTACCAAGTATCCCAATCACGGTTGACCATGCAGATAGCGAGATTGACATTGCACTTGTTAGCCCTGACCGTGGAATTGTTTTGGTAGAAGTCAAAGGCGGTCTCATCACCGTTGCTGATGGCTCATGGAAGTCAAACAACAACAAAATCAAGAATCCAGCCGAACAAGTGAAGAAAGCAAAGTACCAACTTCTAAAGCGGCTTCATGGAATAAAACTGAACTTGGATGGGATCTTCATCACGCATGCAGTCGCGTTTCCTGACATAGTCGACTTCCCACCCGAAGGTGCTGGTCCTGACTGCCCCCGCGAAATCGTGTTTACTGGCTCCGACCTTCAGCGGGCAGACTTAGCACTAGGGCACTTTTTACGTGACAACGGCCCTGTTCCTCACGATCGAATACGTGCAGTTCTACGAGCATTGCGTCCGGATATCACTGATATCCAAGTTGACGGTAGGTATGTGACGGGCACGTCTCAACGAATAACAAAAGTTTCCTATGACCGCCTTGGTCCCACAATTGGCTTAGATGAAAACTTGCGAATTTTTGTTCGCGGTGCCGCCGGAACAGGTAAGACATTTCTCGCATCACGATGGGCAGCTAGAGCCATCCGACGTGGTGAACGCACACTTTTTGTTTGCTACAACCGATTTCTCGGCGAAGAGATTGCCCGGCGGATGAATTCGACTGCAGATGAACAAGAGAATCTTCCTACTTTACGAGTCGGTTCGTTTCACTCTGTTGCAAATGCCATTTTAGGAACATTTGCTCCCGCCGTTCCTCAAGGTCTCTCAGAAAATGACCGACAGGAGTTCTGGAGAACTGCTCACGCAGAGGCGCTCATTATGAATCGAGAGTTCATCACTGAACGATACGACACCATCATCATTGATGAGGGACAAGACTTCAAAGAACAATGGATCCATGCGCTTCAGGGTTTTCTTGCCGACCCAGAAAACAATCGCTTGTACGTCGCCGCTGACGAAAAACAGAATATATATGGGGACGAATGGGTACCGCCGAAAGGCTTTACCACAGTCACACTCACGAAAAATATTCGTAATACGCGTCGTATCTCGTCTGTTGTCAAGCAACTGGGCGGAGTTGAAGCGATGGATACTTCCCCAGCGGGGCCGGAAGTAACACTGCAACGTGTTGGTGGACTGAAAGAAACACGTAAAGCACTGGGCAAAGCCATTGATGTTGCAGTCAACCAAATGGGAATCCCATTTGCCCAGATAATTGTCTTGGTACCTCACCGCAACGACCGCGACGAGTTGATTTCAGAACCAGTAGCAGGAATCAACTTGTGTCGTTGGTCAGCTCGAGACGAAGACAACATTGTCTGCGAGACAATTCAGTCAACCAAAGGCCTAGAATGGAGCGCGGTCATTTTGATCAACCGTGATGAAGAACCTGGAGCCACACTGACCTACGTGGGGGCTAGTCGTGCAGTCGCTTTTCTCGCAGTCATCGGCTCTCAGGCCCTCATTGACTTGGTATCTCACACGGAGAAATGAAAAAGGGGTCACAGCGCACGCCGTGACCCCTTTTCGTGAACTCGCTAGCTGCGTGCAAGGTCCTTGCGGTTTGCAAACTTGGCCTTGCGGTAGTCCTTGTGCATCAGTGCAATGACATCGATACTGATTTCCTTCGGGCAGGCAGCCTCACACTCGCCGTGGTTGGTGCATGAGCCGAAGTAGTCATCCATGGTCTCCACCATTGCTTCCACGCGACTGAAGCGCTCTGCTTGGCCCTGTGGCAAACGGTTCAGGTGAGCAACCTTGGCTGCGGTGAACAAGTTGGCTGCACCATTAGGACATGCCGCCACACACGCACCACATCCGATGCATTCTGCAGAGTCCATTGCTGCGTCAGCGATGGGCTTTGGAATGGGGATGAGGTTTGCGTCTGGAGCACCACCTGTTTCAGCGGTGATGTATCCGCCGGCCTCGATGATGCGGTCGAATGCTGAACGATCGACCATGAGGTCCTTGATGAGCGGGAACGCAGATGCACGCCATGGTTCGATGGTGATGGAGTCGCCATCTTTGAACTTGCGCATGTGCAACTGACATGTTGCGGTACCACGCTGAGGGCCATGAGCCTGGCCGTCAATCATCAGCGAGCAGGTACCACAAATTCCTTCGCGACAGTCATGGTCAAAAACGATGGCTTCTTTGCCTTCGGTGACCAGACGGTCGTTCAAGATGTCCAACATCTCCAAAAACGACGCTTCGTCTGTTATTTCGGGAATGTTGTGGGTCTCGAAATAGCCCTGTGCTGCGGGGCCGTCTTGGCGCCACACCTTGAGAGTGATGTTCTTGATTGTGTGACTCACTTGTAGCTCCTTGTTGCAAGGTGAACTTCTTCGAATTCCAGTTTCTCAACGTTGAGTACTGGCTTCATGGGGTCGCCTCCCCACTGCCATGCAGAAACGTGGCAGTAGTTCTCGTCGTCACGAAGTGCTTCGCCTTCGTCGGTTTGGTACTCGGCACGGAAATGTCCGCCGCAGCTTTCCTTGCGGTCAAGTGCGTCTTGACACATGAGCATTCCCAACTGGAAGAAGTCGTCGACGCGGCCGGCCTTTTCCAATGTTTGGTTCATGCTTTCGCCATTGCCGGTGACACGCAGGTCCTTCTTGAACTCTTCATAGAGGGCAGGAATCTCTGACAACGCCTTTTCCAAACCTTGTTCGGTGCGCTCCATACCGCAGTAATCCCAAATGATCTTTCCAAGCTCGCGGTGGAAGAAGTCTGGTGACTTTGTTCCGCCGATTGCGAGGTACCCAGCGAAGCGTTCCTTTGCAGCAACTTCTGCTGCCTTGAACTCGGGATGATCCGTGCCGGGCACTGGCTTGTTGAGAAGTGGCGCCAAGTAGTTACCGATGGTGTACGGCAACACGAAGTAACCGTCTGACAAACCTTGCATCAATGCAGATGCACCCAATCGGTTTGCGCCGTGATCTGAGAAGTTTGCTTCACCTGCTGCGTACAGACCGGGAATGTTTGTCATCAACTCGTAGTCCACCCACAAGCCACCCATGGTGTAGTGCGATGCGGGGTAAATACGCATCGGCTGCTCGTATGGGTTTTCGCCAGCGATTCGTTCGTACATCTCGAAGAGGTTTCCGTAACGCTCTTCAACTACGTCGCGACCCAAACGCTTGATGGCGTCAGAGAAGTCGAGATACACGCCGTTCTTCTTTGGCCCAACACCAAGACCCTTGTCAACGGCACGCTTTGCAGCACGTGACGAAATGTCTCGTGGTGCCAAGTTTCCGAACGATGGATACAAACGCTCGAGGTAGTAGTCGCGCTCGTTCTCAGGAATTTCGTGAGCAGGACGTGTTTCGTCTGGGTTAATGGGTACCCACACGCGACCATCGTTACGCAACGATTCCGACATAAGTGTCAGCTTTGACTGGCTGTCATCGCTTTGTGGAATACAGGTGGGGTGAATTTGCGTGTAGCAGGGGTTTGCGAACAGTGCGCCCTTGCGGTGAGCGCGCCATGCAGCAGTGACGTTGCACGCCATTGCATTTGTTGACAAGAAGAAGGCGTTTCCGTAACCACCTGTTGCCAACACCACTGCGTGTGCCGAATGCGATGTGAGTTCGCCGGTAACGAGGTCACGAACAACAATTCCTGCTGCACGACCATCAATAACAACAACATCAACTAGTTCTGAACGGTTGAACAAACGAATACCACCAAGACCCACTTGGCGTGAGAACTGCTGATATGCACCCAATAACAACTGCTGACCCGTTTGACCACGTGCGTAGAACGTACGGCTGACTTGTGCGCCACCGAATGAACGGTTGTCCAACAAACCACCGTATTCACGTGCAAATGGCACACCTTGAGCGACCATTTGGTCGATGATGTCGACACTGTTTTCTGCGAGGCGATGAACGTTGGCTTCGCGTGCGCGGAAGTCGCCGCCCTTCACGGTGTCGTAGAACAAACGGTGAATGCTGTCGCCGTCACCCTTGTAGTTCTTTGCGCCGTTGATGCCACCCTGCGCTGCGATGGAGTGCGCGCGGCGTGCGGAGTCATGGAATGTGAACGCGTCTACTTGGTAACCAAGTTCTGCAAGTGTTGCTGCGGCTGACGCTCCAGCAAGACCGGTACCAACAACAATGACTTTGAACTTGCGCTTGTTGTTGGGGTTCACCAACTTCATGTCTGACTTATAAGTGTTCCACTTGTCGGCCATGGGGCCTGCGGGAATCTTGCTATCGAGTTGCACTGTGTTCTGTGCGAGGAGTTGATCTGTGAGGCTCATTGGTATCTCTTTCTTCGATTAGCTGATAACGCCGGCCATAACAGCGACGGGGAATGAGACATTTCCAATCACAATGACGGATGCAAATCCGGTTGCGAATGCGCGACGCCACTTGTTGAAGCGAGGATTATTCACTCCGAGTGATTGGAACAAGCTCCACGCACCGTGGAACAAGTGAATGCCCAGCAACACGTTGGCTACCACGTAGAACAATGCGACTGGTGTGCGCTCGAAACTTGCGATGACGCTTGCGTACACCGCCTTCACTTCTTCGGTGTCGCCGGGATACGTGACCATCTTGCCGACTTCATCGTTGACTACACCAAATGTGAGGTCTGCCAAGTGCCATGCGATGAAGGCCAACACAATGAGTCCGGTCCAGCGCATTGTGCGGCTGGCGAAGTTTGCGATTTGGTAGTCACGTGGACTTTGGTACTTGGTGGGACGCGCCTTGCGATTCATGCGGGTCAATGACCATGCCGCATGAAGGTGCAGCAACAACATGGAGAGAAGACCGCCGCGAAGAATCCACAACACCCAACCTTTTGGCGCAAGTGGATACAACAAGGTCTGCAAGAAGTGCGCGTAATGATCGAGGTCTGCTGCACCGGCGTACATCTTCAGGTTGCCGATCATGTGGAACAAGACGAAGCCCATCATGGCGATACCCGAGATAGCCATGGCGTACTTCTTGCCAACGGCCGTTGAGTACAACTCCAACAGGAAGGGGCGACGCTTGCGTGCCTTGGTGGCGGTACCCGTGACCGGGCCGCGCTGGCTGGTAACTATCTGTGCCATATGTGGACTCCTCGTGGGGCTGACCCTCAGCCCGTGCAAACTCGGGTCAAACGGTACCCCTCTTTGACCCCCTGAGACCAACTTGTGAAACCCACCACTTGGTGGCGTTGTTCACTACTGTTGGGAGGTCCCTCACGCCTGTCCCAGGCACGCGGGGCAGTTCACATTTGACCTATATGGAGAAGGGCGAACCTACGCCATGGAAATCATTCCTTATCTCGCCGGAGGGTCGGCAATTGCTGGCCTCCTACTGGCGTTCTACTTCTACGGATTGGTGAAGAAAGCGTCACCAGGAAATGACCGCATGGTCTTCCTGATGAACGAGATTCAAAAAGGTGCAAAAGCATTCCTCAAGAAGGAATACACCTGGGTCTCGATCTTCATCGTCGTACTTGCGATTGTCTTGGCAATCGTCATTGTTCCTTTGGCAGCAGTCACCTACGTCTTTGGTGCAGTGCTGTCAGCAGGTGCTGGCTACATCGGCATGACCGTTGCCACCATGGCAAACGCTCGTACAGCCGAAGCTGCCAAAGAAGGTCCCGCGAAGGCTCTCCCCGTGGCGTACCGCGGTGGAGCTGTGATGGGCTTCTCTGTGGCTGGCTTGTCACTGTTGGGCTTGGCCATCACCTACTTGGTGTTCGTCACATGGATGGAAGTGGACGACGCATTTGAAGTGTTGACCGCATTCGGTCTGGGTGCATCCACCATTGCGTTGTTCTCACGTGTGGGTGGCGGTATCTACACCAAAGCTGCCGACGTCGGCGCAGACCTCGTGGGCAAGGTGGAAGCCGGAATTCCCGAAGACGACCCACGCAACCCCGCAACAATTGCCGACAACGTAGGTGACAACGTGGGCGACGTTGCCGGAATGGGTGCAGACCTTTTCGAGTCCTACAGCGGTTCAATCATTGCCCCAATTTCGTTGGTTGCTTTCGCATCCATCGTCGCTGGTGCAAGCACTTCAGGAGTCAACGCATCACAAGCTGGAGACGCAAGCGTCATCAACTTGTTGATGTACCCCTTTGCAATTGCATTCGTGGGCATGGTGGCATCAATCATTGGTTCGTTCTTCGTGCGCGGTGGTTCCTCCACCGATTCACATGCGCTCAGCAAGGCGCTGCACATGGGCACCAACGTGGCCATGGGACTCACCGTTATTGCAACAGTCGTTCTGTCCTACTGGATGTTTGATGACAAGCAGTGGGGACTTGCGGTCTCCGTTATCGGCGGTCTCATCGTTGGATGGGCACTTGGAAAAGCAGCCGAGATCTACACATCAGATCACTACAGCACCGTGAAGAAGATTGCGAAGCAATCAGAAACTGGTCCTGCAACAACTGTTTTGTCAGGTATTTCAGCAGGTATGGCTTCGGTGGCATCATCCATCATCCTCATCCTCATTGGTGTTGGATTGGCCTACTGGGGTGGCGAGCAAACACTCGGCGCACCGGCGGGCGGATTGCCCGGCGGCATCTACGGAATCGCGATGGCAGCAATTGGCATGTTGGCAACAACTGGTGCAGTTGTGTCTGTTGACGCATACGGTCCTATCTCGGACAACGCAGGTGGCATTGCCGAAATGGCCCACCTTGATCCAAGCGTTCGTAAAGTCACCGACGCTCTTGACTCATTGGGCAACACCACTGCAGCAATTGCTAAGGGCTTTGCGGTTGGATCTGCCGCATTGACCGCACTGGCACTGTTCAAGAGCTTCCAGTACGCGATCAAGTCAGCAAGTAACGGCGAAGTGCAGTTGGTGCTGGATATTGGTCAGGTAGAAGTGTTCGTTGGACTCTTCATTGGTGCCGGTCTTCCCTTCTTGTTCGCAGCGCTCACCATCGATGCAGTTGGTCGTGCAGCAAACAAGATGATCGAAGAAGTTCGTCGTCAGTTCCGCGAAGTTCCAGGTCTGCGCGAAGGCCGCGAAGACGCCATCCCTGACTCAGCAAGCTGTGTGGCAATCTCCACCGAAGCATCGCTTCGCGAAATGTTGGTCCCAGGTGGACTCGCAGTTGTGGTGCCACTCGTGGTTGGTTTCATCAGCGTTGATGCACTTGGCGGACTTCTTGCAGGATCACTCGTGACCGGCTTTGCGTTGGCCATCTTCATGGCGAACTCAGGCGGTGCATGGGACAACGCAAAGAAGTACATCGAATCTGGTCAGCACGGTGGCAAGGGTTCCGACCCACATAAGGCTGCCGTTGTTGGCGACACCGTGGGTGACCCATTCAAGGACACCTCTGGTCCAGCAATGAACATCCTCATCAAGGTCATGACCATCGTGGCATTGGTGTTCGCTTCAGCGTTCGTCTGATTCATCGACTGCGAAAGGCCCCGAGCAGAAATGCTCGGGGCCTTTTCATTTCCCCACTCCGCATGCTGTCCGTCAGAACCCACACGGAACACGGCACACTTATTGGATGCGATATCTCAGCCTGGAATGGATTGAAGCAATGCAGGCACAAGTGGCCTCGTCAGAGTCACTGGCAACACTTGCTCAGACTCACTCCATCGGTGTCACACAAGTGGTCACAGACGGCCCTGAGGGCACTGTGATCTATCACTTGCAGGTAGGCGACGGTGTGGCCTCGTTTGGTCCTGGTCCGGCAAGCACTGAGCACGTCCGCATGGAGCAGTCGTGGAAGACAGCAGTTGCGGTCGCCACCGAGACCGTGCCAGCACAAGAAGTGTTCATCAAGGGCCATGTACGCCTTTCAGGCGACACACAACGACTAGTTGATTGCGCACCAGTCTTTGGCGCATTGGACAGCGCATTTAGCGCCGTACGACCACAGACCGTCTACGAGTGAGTGTGAAGTCACCGTGCTCACAGCACAGTGACACTCCACCTTGAATTAGATGAGACCCAGCTTCTTCACTTCGTCGCGCTCTTCCACCAATTCGGCAACGGACGCATCGATGCGAGCACGGCTGAAGTCGTCAATTTCGAGACCCTGCACGATGCTGTAGTCGCCGTCCTTGCACACACATGGGAATGACGAGATGATTCCTTCGGGAACTCCGTAACTGCCATCGGATGGGATTGCCATTGACACCCAATCCCCTTCTGGTGTGCCCATCGCCCACGAATGCATGTGGTCAATTGCCGCATTGGCTGCAGACGCTGCGGATGACAAACCACGAGCCTTGATGATTGCAGCACCACGCTTTGCAACTGTTGGAATGAAGTCGTTTTCTAGCCACGCCTGATCGTTGACCAACGCAGCCGCGTTTTGACCATTCACTTCACAATGGAAAAGATCGGGGTACTGCGTGCTGGAGTGGTTACCCCAAATTGTCATCTTCTTGATGGCAGTGACAGGTTGGCCCACTTTGGTGGACAACTGAGTAAGTGCACGGTTGTGGTCAAGACGTGTCATGGCGGTGAAGCGGCGTGGGTCGAGTCCCTGCGCGTTGTTCATGGCAATGAGTGCATTTGTGTTTGCGGGGTTACCCACCACCAGCACCTTCACGTCTTTCTTTGCGGCAGCCGCCAAAGCTTGACCCTGTGGCTTGAAGATGCCGCCATTTGCACTGAGGAGATCTCCGCGCTCCATGCCGTCTTTACGTGGCATTGCGCCGACGAGGAATGCAGCGTCAGCATCACCGAATGCGGTCTCTGCATTGTCGGTACATACAACACCTGCAAGCAGTGGGAATGCACAGTCGTCCAACTCCATACGAACACCTTCAAGTGCGCCAAGTGCGGGTGTGATTTCCAACAACTGCAAGATGACTGGAGTGTTGGGACCAAAAACGGCACCAGATGCAATTCGGAACAGGAGGCTGTAGCCGATCTGGCCGGCTGCACCGGTGACGGCAATACGTACGGGAGTTGTCATAGCCCCAAGAGTAGGCGCGTGACTAGCCCACCTCCCAATGCAGGTGACCAAAAAACCCTGTGTTTAACGCCCTAAGCCCTTTTTCAGAATGAAGTTGACGTATTCAGGGACGCCGACTTTGTTCAGGTGAATACCGTCTGACGCAAACCAGTCGTCGTGGCCTTTCGAATATTCAAGCCAGTCAAGAACAGTGACATTTGGGTACCGCAACGGAAGCGCGTTGATGATCTCGTTGTTGATTTTCTGATACTGGCGACCAGGGACTCTGACTGTCAACACAATGACACGGTCTACATCTGACAATGGCCACAAGATACGGTCAAACGTTTCAGCTTTCGTTGTGCCGTTCGTGCCAAGGTGAATGACCACGTTCTCGCCAAGTTCATTCACCGAGCGGTAGTAGTTGAACACTTGCAACGCTTCCAAGACCTGCCGGTTCTTCTCGGCATCAACGGTCACACCACGCGCCGTCAATGTCTTGGCACTTCCCAACATGACAGAGTCGCCCACTGCTAGAACATCAATCTTCTGAGCAGGCAATGTTGTGGTTGGTACAGGTGATGTGGTACCGGTGGGCAATGTTGTCTTCGGAATTGTGACCACGGAATCTTTGTTGTCCTCGAGACCAGTAGTGACTTCATCTTCAATCACACGTGCACCGGCCATGCTGACAACAGCAAAGACTGGAATCACAGCAAGAGTGCCTACCGCAACTGGCCACGGACCGCGCATCCCAATTCCGCTGGCGCGCCAGTGACGCCATGCAGCGAGTGCGCGTCCGTCACGAACAGGCGTTTCAATGAACTGATATGACGCTTCCGTGATCACCAGGGTGATTGCCATGAGCGCAATGAACTCTGGAATCTCTAGCGAAACTCCGGCGCTCTTTCGATAGGCCTGAAACACCACCCAGTGGTACAGATACAAGCCGTACGAACGCTTTCCAATCCACACCAGTACTGGGGTTCCGATGACGTACTTACCCAAACGAGATCGTGGATGAGTGACGGTTGCAATTGCCGCCACCGATGCAATACCCACCAGAACAAGACCACCGCGATACAACAACTCGTAGCCCGTTGTTCCAACATTTGCCACCAAGACAACTTCACGGAACTTCCAGCACATATATCCGAGAGCTACGAGACCAAGAACGCCTACAACGTCAAGACCGTTCGCATTTGAGCCCGCACGCCCACGGCGAATAGCCCACGGCCTCCAGAACGTTGCTAGAGCAGCACCCAATAAGAGCCCAGTCGCTCGCGTAAGAGTTCCCAAGTACAAGAAGTCGGTGCGCAACACAGTGCGTCCAAACAAGTCCATGTACTGCTCAGGAGTCTTTTCGAAGGTGTCAATTGGGCCAGGTTGGAAGAGCCAATTGGAGTACACCGCGACAGCAGTTGAAAGCCCAATGAAAAACAGGCCAATCAGGGGAAGAGTGCGACTTCCCAAACGGCGAAGCAACACAAACATGACAACTGGCCAGATGATGTAGAACTGCTCTTCCACTGCAAGCGACCACAGATGTCGCAACGGCGCAAACTCAGATGCGGTGGTGTACGACGACCCAGTCCACACTTGGAACCAGTTAGCGCCATACAACACGCCTGCAATCACATCGCCGCGCAACTTGCCGAGACGATCTGGGTCAAATAGTGCGCAATATGTGATGGTTCCTATCAACAACGTGAATAACGCTGGGAGAAGTCTCCGTGCGCGACGTATCCAGAAATCTTTCAGCGAAACAGTTCCCGAGCGTTCGCGTTCTGCAATCAACAACAATGTGATGAGATAGCCAGAGATAACAAAGAAAACTTCAACGCCAAGAAATCCACCACCCAGCCACTCACGATTTGCGTGATACACAATGACGGCAAGCACCGCCAATGCGCGCAAGCCGTCAAGGCCTGGTACGTACGGAACAATGGGTCCACGACGGGTTCCCCATGCGGGAGTTCCTGACATGTCTGTTTGATAATTCGTCATAGAAGAGAAAAATGCCTATGCGACAGGAAGGCCCAATTGTGCGTAGATGTCACGCGTGGCGGTGGACTTATTCAGTGTGTAGAAATGCAACCCAGGTGCGCCAGCGTCAAGCAAACGAGCGCACAATTCAGTGGCGGTGTCGATTCCAATTTGCCGAACATCGTCAGGGGTTTTGCCGGCTTCAAGTTTTTCGCGAAGCCACGTGGGGAACGCCGCCCCCGACAGTTCTGCCATGCGTTCTACTTGTGCGATGTTTGTGACAGGCATGATTCCGGGGACCACAGGTTTTGTCACGCCAAGATCAGCCAAGTCATTGACCAACGACAAGTAATGGTTAATGTCGAAAAAGAATTGAGTGGTCGCGAAGTCGGTGACGCGAAGCTTCTCTGCTAGATGGCGACGATCGGTTGCCAAATCGGGTGAGCGAGGATGTCCTTCTGGGTGGGCCGCTACACCAATTCCCATCGAACTGATGGACTTGATGTGTTCCACTAACTCGATGGCGTACGTGAAGTCGCTTGGTGCTGCGTCTGCCTCGTTTTTTGGTGGATCGCCGGCGAGTGCCAAAACATCGTCAATGCCCGCTTCTACGTACGTGGAGATGATGTCAGTGATTTCCTGCTTTGTATGCCCCACACAGGTGAGATGTGGCATGGGAGGCACGTTGGTCTCTTTCTTCACCCAGAGAACAGTGTCTCGGGTGTGTTCTCGTGTGGAACCGCCCGCACCGTAGGTGACCGACACAAACGACGGCGCCAACGGCTCTAATTCGGCGATAGTTCGACCAAGAGACATAGACGCGGCAGCCGACTTCGGGGGTGAGAACTCAAACGAGAATGTCCGCCCGGTGGCAAGAAGGTCACTGATTCGCGCCATTTCGCAAGTCTACGACTTCGCCTAGTGGCGGAAGTGGCGCGTACCGGTGAAGACCATGGCAATTCCGTGCGAATTCGCAGCAGAAATGGACTCAGCATCTTTGATGCTTCCCCCAGGCTGGATGATGGCGGTGACGCCAGCGGCAGCCAACACATCAACAGAGTCGCCGAATGGGAAGAATGCATCGCTTGCCGCCACCGAACCCTGGGCCTGCTCACCCGCGCGTGTAATGGCAAGTCGTGCGGCATCCACGCGATTGGGTTGACCGCCACCCACACCGACAACTACGTCGGAGTTGGCCAACACAATTGCATTGCTCCATGTGGCTGCCACCGTCTGCCACGCCAACAGAAGGTTCTGCCACTCGTCATCTGTGGGCGCACGATCAGTCACCACAGTGAAGTCATCGAGTGGGTCGTCCACTTCGTCGACCGACTGAACAAGTACTCCCCCATCGATGGAACGAATGTTGATTGCCATCGAATGAAATGGAGCAACAGCTTCAATCAATCGAAGATTTTCTTTCACACACAGAATTTCTAACGCCTCAGATGTGAACGACGGTGCAATCACCACTTCTGTGAACACTTGTGAGATTTGGGTTGCAGTTGCTTCATTCACCTCACCGTTCACGGCAACGATGCCGCCAAACGCACTGACGGGGTCCGCTGCATGAGCTTTGGTGTACGCATCAAAGATTGTGGAGGCCAATGCAACACCACACGGATTTGCATGCTTCACGATGACAGCCGCAGGGCGATCAAACGTACTCACTAGTTGCCATGCAGCCTCGGTATCCAACACATTGAGATACGACATCTCTTTGCCGTTCAACTGCACAGCTGAATCCCACCAACTTTCCACGCCGGGAAGTCGATAGCGCGCGCCTGTTTGATGCGGGTTTTCGCCGTAGCGCAACACTTCTGCGCGCTCGGCCACCAATGTGAGGATGGGAGGAACGGTGGCGCTTGCTCGGTCGGGGCTCTCGTCGGCCAACCACGATGCAATTGCGGCGTCATAGGCACTAGTGATGCGAAACGCTTTTTGTGCCAGCACACGACGCGCCGAAATGCCGAAGAAACCGCCTTCAATCATCTCGAGAACATCTGCATAGTCGGCAGTATCAACAACAACTCCCACGTGAGCAAAATTCTTTGCTGCTGCGCGAACCATTGCGGGTCCGCCAATGTCAATTAACTCGACACCGGGTTGCGAACCGAACGGGTACAAGTTGACAACAACGAGGTCAATGTCATCAATGCCGTATTGCTGCATCTCGTCAAGATGTTGCGGCTTGTTTCGGTCAGCAAGAATGCCGCCATGAATTTTTGGATGCAACGTAACAACACGATGATCCAAGATGGGCGGAACCCCAGTGATGTCAGCAACATCGGTAACAGGAATACCTGCATCACGTAATGCTGATGCGGTGCCGCCGCTAGACAGCAACGACCATCCCAACGCATGAAGCGCTGACGCGAAGTCGACGATTCCTGTCTTGTCGTAAACGGAGAGAAGTGCGCGTGGCACTCAGCGCAGCCCAGCGACGATTTCAGCCATGAGCTCGCCGGCTTCAGTGGGGTTGTTGCCCACCTTCACGCCTGCGTCACGCAAGGCCTCCATCTTTCCTTGGGCAGTTCCCTTGCCGCCAGAAACAATTGCGCCGGCATGGCCCATCTTCTTTCCGGCAGGCGCGGTGACGCCTGCGATGTATGCAGACATGGGCTTGGTGACGTTGGCCTTAATGAACTCTGCTGCTTCTTCTTCGGCAGATCCACCAATTTCACCAATCATGATGATGGCGTGTGTTTCAGGATCATTTTGGAATTCGCGCAAACAATCAATGAATGACGTTCCGGGAACAGGGTCTCCACCAATTCCCACACAAGTGGATACACCAATGCCACGCTGCTTCAGTTCGTACAACGCTTGGTATGTGAGTGTTCCGGAACGTGACACGATGCCCACGTTTGGACCACTTGCTGATGGAAGCTCTGCAATTTCACCAGCAGTGATTCCGATGTTGCACTTTCCTGGGCTGATGATGCCTGGGCAGTTAGGTCCCAACAAGCGAACATTCGGGAAGTCACGAACCAATGTGTTGTAGGTGCGAGCTTCGTCTTGAGCAGGGATTCCCTCGGTGATGCACACAATGAATGTGATTCCTGCGGCAGCTGCTTCAAGAATTGCTGCAGACGCAGCCTTCGGTGGAACAGTAACGAACGAAGCAGTGGCTCCGGTGGCAGCAACGGCTTCAGCAACGCTGTTGTAGACAGGAATGCCTTCTACATCAGTGCCGCCTTTGCCTGGCGTAACACCAGCAACAACTTGTGTTCCGTATGCCTTGTTACGCAAACCGTGATACTTGCCCTGGCCGCCGGTGAGGCCCTGCACAATGACTTTGGTGTCTTGATTGACGAAGATTGCCATGTTGATGATCCTTACTTTGCGAGCGCCACTGCTGCTTGCGCAGCTTCGAGCATTGTTGGCTTGCTGATGAGTTGTGATTCAGGGATTCCTGCATTGGCAAGAATGGAGCGTCCTTCTTCAGCGTTTGTTCCATCGAGACGAATAACGATTGGAGCGCGCAACGCGACACGACCAAGAGCTTCAACGATTCCCTTTGCAACTTCTTCACCACGGGTGATACCACCGAAAATGTTGATGAAGATGCTCTTCACGTTCTGGTCTGAGTTAATAACTTCCAATGCGCCCGCCATGAGGTCAGCGTTAGCTCCACCACCAATGTCAAGGAAGTTTGCAGCAGTGCCACCCACTTGGTTCACCACGTCGAGCGTGCTCATTGCAAGACCGGCGCCGTTGGCGATAATTCCGACCGTGCCGTCTAGGCCGATGTATTGCAGACCCTTTTCACGCGCCAATTTTTCACGCGCGTCGAGCTCTTCAGTTGCCTTGAACTCGTCCCACTCGGGATGACGGAAATCGGCGTTGGCATCAAGGCTGACCTTTGCGTCCAGCGCATGCACTTCACCAGTGGGCTTCAAAATCAGCGGGTTGATTTCAGCGAGGTCACAGTCACCTTCTGTGAAGCAGCGATACAACTTCACCAAAATGTCAGCGACGCCTTGTTGAGCCTTGGCGGGAATGTTGGCGTCGACCGCGGCTTTCATTGCAGCGGCAGCAGACAGACCGTCGACTGGATCGATGTGCAACATGAGGATTGCCGCAGGATTCTTCGCGGCAACTTCTTCAATTTCAACGCCACCTTCGCGGCTCAACATAAGCAGGTGCTTCTTTGCGCCACGATCAAGCGTGAATGATGCGTAGTACTCCTCGGCAATGTCGCTGGCGTTCTCCACCCACACGCGCTTCACAACATGACCCTTGATGTCCATGCCCAAAATGTTTCCGGCGTGTGTGCGAACTTCGTCAGCGTTGTTCGCCAACTTGATACCGCCAGCCTTGCCGCGACCACCCACTTGCACTTGTGCCTTCACAACGACGGGATACCCCGCGTCGTCTGCAGCCTTCACTGCTTCGTCGACCGTGTGGGCCACATCTCCCTTGGAGACAGGAATGTCGAAACGGGCAAAGTATTGCTTGCCCTGATACTCAAAGAGGTCCATCAGTTACTCCGTTGTCTTTCTATTCGCGATTGTCGAGCTCTTCTTCAAGCCACTGACAAATGGCTTTCAGAGATGAGCCGGGTCCAAAAATGTTGCCCACACCTTGTTCACGCAAAATGCGTGCATCAGCATCGGGAATGACGCCGCCACCAAACACCAGAACGTCTGCCATGTCGCGAGAAGTCAGCTCTTCCATCACGCGAGGAAACAATGTGTTGTGCGCACCCGACAAAAGCGACAGGCCGACCGCATCGGCGTCTTCTTGCAGGGCGGTCTCGGCGATTTGCTCGGGGGTCTGGTGCAGGCCGGTGTAGATGACTTCGAAGCCATGGTCACGCAATGCACGCGTGATGGTCTTGGCTCCACGGTCATGACCATCTAGGCCTGGCTTGGCTACGACTACTCGATAGGGGCGCTTCACAGAAAAGAAACCCTACGCCGAACAGGTACTGCTCTACCAACCCGCCACAATGGGGGTCATGAAAACCCCCCGCCTGCGTTCCCCACTGGCACGAGCTGTTGTCCCTGTTTTTGGCGGAATCTTGTTCTTTGTGGTGTTTTTTGCTGGTTTGTGGCTGGTAGCCGAGACCATTACCGACCGCGCTGAACCCACCAGCAAGGTGGCCAACAAGGTGTTCGAAGTGGGGAAGGTCGAGTCCATGGCCAAGGCAATCGCCGAGGATGGACCTCTTTTGTTCCCCGACCTCAAGAGCCCCGATGGTGTCCGATCCATCATTTTGGACCACACCGGATCTGATCCGGCCGTGGGTTGGCGAGTGTATTACGCCTACCCCGCCGACCGCGATTCATCGTGTCTAGTCACCCACGTACGCGGCACACGCACATTCACCGATTGTGAAGGACGCACGCTTGGTGTCTCTGATCTGACGCTTCCCGATGCGGTGCGACCCATTGTGGAAAATCGCAAAACTCTGTATGTGGACTTGCGCGGAATCACCACACCAACAACTACATCAACAACTCCATAGAGGTCGTTGAATCCTGCGCAGATGAGCGCGATAGCACGGTGTGAACAGTTGCTTTAACTGGCGACTGAATCAACAAGTCGAATGGCGAACTCCTCAGTGTGTTCGGCCAACTTTGCGCGATGCAATGCCAAGCCTCCGACAACCTCGGCTCCACGCGACAACAGTGTGTTCGTCATCACGTCTAGTGACTTGCCTGGGTTCAATGCGAATGTGCAGAACGCCACTGCTTTCTTACCCGACATTGCGGGAAGTGCGCGCAAACGATCCACTGCCCATGGAGCCTGTCCCACCACAAACAATCCGTGCACCCATGTACCAACGATGACCGTGTCTGCTTCTTGAATTGATGCGTGGTCAGGAGTCTTCACTGCAGAGAAACCCGTAATGGTCCAGTTCTCTTGTTGTAGTTGCGCAGCGATCATCTCGCCCGCCTTCCACGTATTGCCTGTGAGACTTTCAATGAGGATGGCTGCCTTCATGACTTCCTTTTTACTACCTCTGCGCTAATGACGCGCAGTTCATGACAATTTCTTCAACGGTGCCCACGCCAACGCAAGGTGTTTAGTGCCCCTGTCACGGAAACGAACCGTGACTTCGGCCTTGTCGCCAGTGCCCTTGATTTCAATAACAACACCCTCGCCAAAGACGGCGTGTTCAACATCGTCTCCTGCTTTTAGCCCCGCAAGATGTTCTGTATTGCGCGGCTGCGCTGGTGCTTTGACAGCGCGTTCTTGGCGACGAGCGCCAAACGTACGACCTTCTGGTTCATCGTCATACCGACGCTTGTACGCAGGAATCTCGGCATCGCGCCAATCAGACGATGAACGTCCCCGCGTGTGATCGGCACCAGAATCAACATTTCCTTGACGATCAAACAATTCAAGCGGAATTTCTGCAAGGAACCGTGATGGTGGGTTGTACTGCGATTGACCAAACAACATGCGATGCCATGCATGCGAAACAAACAAGCGTTCACGCGCCCGAGTAAGTCCCACATATGCGAGGCGACGTTCTTCTTCTAGTTCTGCTGGTTCGGTCAGCGCACGACTGTGAGGGAAAATTCCTTCTTCGCAGCCCACAAGAAACACAGCGGGATATTCGAGACCTTTTGCCGAGTGCAAGGTCATGAGAACAATGTGATTTTCGCCGTCAAGATCATCTGTGTCTGCCACCAATGCAACTTGCTCGAGAAACTCATCGACTTGTGTGTATTCCGCAGCAGAGCCAATAAGTTCAGAAATGTTCTCTAAACGACCAGCTGCTTCCACGGAATCTTCATTCTCAAGGTCTGTGAGATAGCCACTGTTATTCATGGCCATTTCTAACAATGCTGCGGGGCCATCTGCCAGTGATGCGTGCATTTCGTCAACAAGAGCAACAAACGCAACAATACCCTTTGCCGCAGAACCACTGACACCAGCATCATTGGCGCGACGCATGGCGTCAATAAATGACACGCCGTTTGCGGCCGCGAAGGCATCTAGTTTTCCAATACTTGTGTCGCCAATGCCTCGTTTCGGCACGTTCAGTACACGCTTAATGCTGATTTCATCTGCAGGGTTTGCACCCGCCTTCAAATACGCAATTGCATCTTTGACTTCACGGCGGTCGTAAAACTTGGTGCCACCCACCACTTTGTACGGAATGCCAGACCGCATGAATGCTTCTTCTATTGAACGGCTCTGTGCATTGGTGCGGTACATGACCGCAATGTCACCCCACGCGCGACCTTCGTTATTGTGCAACTCTCGCGCAGTTGTTGACACCCACGATGCTTCGTCGTACTCATCTTCGGCGTAGTAGCGGACAATGCGCTCACCGTTGCCAGCAGACGTCCACAAATCTTTGGGGCGACGACCTTCATTTTGCGAAATGACTGCATTGGCAGCAGACAGGATTGTTTGCGTACTGCGATAGTTCTGTGACAGCACAACAACGGTTGCTTCGCCGAACGCCTTTTCAAATTCGTCGATATTGCGCATGTCTGCACCACGGAACTTGTAAATGCTCTGATCACTATCGCCAACGACGCACACATTTTTGTGCACTTCACCCAACATCAACACAATGCGGTTTTGCGCTTGGTTGGTGTCTTGAAATTCATCAATAAGAATGTGCTGGAAACGCTGCTGGTAGTACCGCAAGACGTCGGGAAACTGTTCAAACAATCGAACAACATTGACCAACAAGTCATCGAAGTCCATTGCGCCGGCCTTGACCAAACGCGCTTGGTACTCGCGATAAATCTCTGCGTGACGTCGCGCGGCAATGTGTTCGGCAGTGTCGAATGCTTTTCCTGGTGCGACAAGTTCGTTCTTCCACAAACTGATGCGCGACTGAGATGCTCCTGCTGGAAACTTCTTTGGATCTAGCCCCATGTCGCGAATGACATAGCCCACCAGTCTCTTTGAATCTTGCGAATCATAAATGGTGAACTGCTTCGGATACTCGAGCGCTTCAGCGTGTTGTCGCAAAATTCGCACACATGCCTTGTGGAATGTGGTGACCCACATACCCCGTGCCACATCGCCCACCAAGTCAGCGACGCGGTGGCGCATTTCTTCGGCAGCTTTGTTGGTGAATGTGATGGCCAACACCGAACTGGGATGAGCGCCCTGTTCTAAAAGCCATGCAATGCGCTGAGTGAGCACGCGCGTTTTTCCAGACCCTGCGCCAGCGACCACCAACAACGGACCACCTGGGTGATACACCGCATCTTGTTGTTCGGGATTAAGCGGGATGCTGACCCCGGACAATTCATTATGTGGCTGCGTCATGACCACGCCATTGTATGGCGCGGTTGTGTCGCGAACCGGATGTGCGAAGAGTTACGCGCGGGAGTTGATGCGCAGTGGCAGTTTACGAGGACCGCGAACCTGGCCAGTGCTCCACACCATTTCTTCGGTGGTGTTCATCTCGAAGTCAGGGAAGCGCTCGAGGAAGACCTCGATAGCAACGTTCATTTCGAGACGAGCAAGGTTTGAACCGATGCAACGGTGAATTCCCAAACCGAATGCGGCGTGACGATTTTCCTGACGGTCGATGACCACTTCTGCTGGGTTCTCGAACTTTTCTTCGTCGCGGTTGGCTGCAGGGAATGGCAGAAGAACCCAATCTTCTTCCTTCATCTGCACGCCGTGGAACTCGTAGTCCTGCTTGACCAAGCGAGCCATGGTGACAGGCGCATACGCGCGTAAGAACTCTTCGATTGCCATAGGAATCATGTCGGGGTTCTCAACGAGACGGCGACGATCCACTGCGTTGTTGGCGAGGTGCCAAATGGAGTTACCGATGCCGCTCCATGTGGTGTCGATACCAGCAACCATCAACAAAATGATGGTTCCGCGCACGTGCTCGGGAGAGAGCTTGTTACCCATAATTTCTGCATTGAGCAAGTATGAAATCAAGTCGTCACGAGGATTCTCGATGTGATCTTGCACTGCCTTGTCGAGATAATCGTTCAGAGCCAAGAACACTGGTTCGCGCTCTTCGCGTGATTCGCCAATGCCTTCCAAAATGACATGCACCCATGAACGGAAGATGTCGCCGTCTTCTTTCGGCAATCCTGCCATTGATGCAATGACCATGACCGGAATGTGCTGAGCATATTCATATGCCGCATCGATGAGTTCTTTGTCTCCCATCTTGTCGATGAGCTCGTGGCACATCTCGCGAATTTCATCGCGTAGTGGGTCGATTTTCTTCGGTGCAAATGCGGGAAGAAGCAGACGACGTGCTTCCTGATGGAATGGAGGGTCAGATGTGATTGGGGGCGCGCCACCAATTGGAGCGGGCATTGCATCTTCAATTTCCGATGGCTTCAACTGACCAACGACAACACTGCGACTTGTGAAGTGATCGGTGTCGTACGCAATTTCATGCACCATCTCGTGGGTGAGTGGCAACCACACGCCGCCATAACGCTCGGTGTGTGCAATTGGGCAACCTGATGACTTCAGTGTTTCCCAAATTTCATGGATATTGGCGTTGTACTCGGGTGCGCCATGATCAAAGTCTGTTGCCCAGTCTGAAACGGGGCCGTACACGGTGTCAGTCATTGGGGGGTTCCTTGTTCAGTCTTCGATGGTGATTGCGAATTCAGGGCAGTTAGCAACGGCGAGACGTGCTTTGTCTTCAAGTGCTGCCGGTACAACACCATCGTTTAATTCAAATGCGTTACCAAGATCGTCGACATCGAACAATTCAGGGGCTAACGCATAGCAACGGTTATGACCTTGGCACTTGGATGAATCAACATGTACTCGCATAGCCATAGCGTAGGGCGGAACAAGGGAGGAACACACTATGGGAGCGACAGCATTTGTCGTCTTACTTCCCCCCTCCGAAGGCAAGGCCTCCGGTGGATTCACTTCTGAACGATGGACGCCCGAATCGGGTGTATTCGCTGACACCCTCGGCCCATACCGACGCGATGTCGCAGATGAACTTCGTCGTATCGGTGGAGGCGACCAGAAACTCCTCGGGGTGAAAGGGGCGATGCTTCAACACGCACAAACTCACAATGCGCAATTAATAGGTGCACCCAGCATGCCTGCGTGGCAGCGATACACCGGTGTGGTGTGGGACCACCTCGACCTTGCATCTATTTCAGCGGCCTCTCGCTCACAAGTCATTCGCCGTATTTTCATCCCGTCGGGCCTCGCGGGGCTCGTGCGAGCAGACGACCCCCTCCCCGATTATCGATTGAAGATGGGAGCTCGACTCAGTCCATTTGGGCAACTTGCAACATGGTGGCGAGACGACCTCACCGAAGCCTTTCGCCATGTTGTGAAGTCGGCCCTGGTCATCGACCTCCTCCCACAGGAACACAAGGCGTCGATCAACTGGGATGAGCTAACTCACGTCATGCGCGTCGATCTTGTAGCGAAAAAAGGCGGTGTTGTTGGTGGCCACAATGCAAAAGCAGCAAAAGGACTGCTTGCTCGCCACCTGCTGTTGTCACGTGATGCAACACCACAAAAATCTGTGGCATCGTTCTCACATTCCGAATATTCAGCAAAGGTGCAGTCATGACGTCACGCGAATTGTTTTCTCTTGAAGGTAAGACCGCGATCATCACGGGCGGAAGTCGCGGTTTAGGGCGAGAAATGGCGCTTGCATTCGCAGAACATGGAGCGAACATTGTTGTGGCCAGCCGCAAGAAAGAAAACTGCGATGTTGTTGCCGATGAAGTCCGAGCATTGGGCCGACATGCGTTGTCAGTGGGATATCACGCTGCGTCATGGAATGACGCCGACCGCCTTGCTCACGAATCCATCGAAGAGTTTGGTCGCGTCGACATCTTGGTCAACAACGCAGGGATGTCACCGTTGTATGCATCGCTTGTTGATGTCACCGAAGATCTGTACGACAAAGTCTTGGGGGTCAATCTCAAGGGTCCATTTCGATTGTCAGCGTTGTTAGGTGCACATATGGCAACTGCCGATTCACATGGCGTCATTCACGGTGGATCCATCATCAATGTCAGTTCCATCGCCAGTACTCGGCCATCGCCAAATGAGGTGATCTACGGAGCAGCAAAGGCGGCGGTCAACAATCTCACCATGGGACTTGCACGAACGTATGCCCCACACGTACGAGTGAACTGCATAGTGCCTGGCCCATTTCTCACGGACATTTCCAAGGCGTGGGACATGGAACAATTTGAAACACGCGCGAAGAGTGCGTATATGTTGCAACGTGGCGGTCAGCCGCATGAGATTGTGGGTGCAGCGCTTTACCTAGCCAGTAACGCCAGCAGTTATACAACTGGCACGCTTCTGCCAGTTGATGGTGGGCCGCGATAGTTCGGTCAGTTGGAGTTACTTCAGTTTCTGCACAAAGAAATTGATTACCTGCTGAACACTGGGTTCGTGCCGCTGTTCCGTGAGCACGCTGTGGTCTTTGGGTGACTGCGATGGAATTTCTACCGCAATAAATGCATCGCCCAGAAGCGAGCGCAGTGAGGAAAACCTGTCGCCCACCAATTTGTCTTCGGTGAAACGCAGACCCAAAACTTCGCACCCTTGTGCAGCTCGTTCTGCAATGACAACTGCATCATCTGGAGACAAATTCAGATCTGCGCCACGTGATTTACCAATTGCAAATGGAAGCGATGGTTGTGCCAACACGGGAGCAACCATGATGTTGTCGACCATCATTCCTAGAGCGAATCCGCCAGAAAAACACATGCCCACTGCTCCAACGCCAGGACCGCCAATCTCCTCGTGCAGAACTTTGGCAAGGGCACGAAGCCACGAAATGATGGGAGAGGTCCTGTTCAACGCCATATTGGTGAACTCTTTCGAAATACACACCTTCAACATGGACGACGCTAGATATTTACCTGACACCGCACGGCCAGGTGTTCCCACCAAGTCAGGCATCACAACAGTGAAGCCCGCATTCACCACGTCATTGGCAAATCGTTCTACTGCGGGGGTGATACCGGGAATCTCGTGCACCACAATCACAACAGGCCCTTCACCCTTGCGATATGTATCGCGAGTGATGGTGGCAGCGGTGAATGAATCTTTTGCCCAACCGTGAAGTGTCATGTTGTGTGTCCTCGCAATGCTCTCAGTGCCGATTCAGCCAGATTGTCAACGCTCAGCTTCATGGGTTCAAGATCAATTTCTTGATCACCCATTGCGCCATGCAAATAGCGCGCATACACACCTTCGGCGATGACAGCTAAACGGAAACTGGCAAATGCCTTGTAGTACCCGATGTTTGACACATCGCGACCAGTGCGTTGCGCATACCGTTCAACAAGGTGATCGAAGGTGCAAAATCCCGGCAATCCAGACGGATCATTCGTGCGGGTTAATGGCATTCCGGGGTCTGTCCAATAAATACCCACATATCCCAAGTCTGCAAGTGGGTCACCCAACGTGCACAACTCCCAATCAAGGACAGCAGCAATTCGACCAGTGTTGACATTGGTGAGGCAATTGCCAAAGCGATAATCACCGTGAGCAATAGCAACACCATGTTGTTGGGGAATATGAGCAGCAAGTCGCTCTGCAACTTCTTCAATGGCCGGAAGTTCACGAGTCTTTGAGTTGGCCCATTGTGTTGACCAACGCTTCACTTGACGTTCTACGTATCCCTCACGTTTTGCAAGATCACCTAGGCCAACAGCATCAACATCAACCGCGTGAAGTTGAGCAAGCACGTCAATGAGATCTTCAGACGCAGGAGTACGGAGATTTTCAGGAAGTGCATGCCCTTTCTCAGGGCTGTCCAAAACGACGCCTTCAACGAAAGACATCACATAAAACGGTGCATCATTCACTTCGGCATCAGTACACAGTCCCAACATGCGTGGCACGGGAACATCCGTCTGACCCACCGCAGACATAATGCGATGTTCACGTGCCATGTCGTGAGCAGTTGCCAAGACATGCCCCATCGGTGGACGCCGAAGAACCATCTGCATTCCCATGGAATCAGTGACGTGAAATGTGAGGTTGCTGCGTCCACCTGCAATGAGGCTGTACGTGTATGGTCCGCGCGCACCTTCTATGTGTTCGTTCAACCACGCTTCAACGCGCTGTTCGTTGATTCCCTGCATAGGGAATGACCGTAGTGGCTATTAGCGAGGACGAACGACGCCGACCACTTTCCACCAACGAATTGGCCCAATCTTCACCACATCACCAGTTTGAGGAGCGTGCACCATTGTTCCGTTCCCCAAATAGATACCTACATGGTGAATGGGTGAACCAGTGAAGATGAGGTCGCCGGGTTGTGCAAGCTGTTTTGGGATCTTTGGAAGTGCGTTGTATTGACGGCGCGAGTTTCGTGGTAGTCCCACCCCTGCCTTGCCCCATGCATATGTGGTGAGTCCAGAGCAATCGAAAGCACGACCCGGAGAACTCATTCCGTAGCGGTACGGAACTCCTAACTGTGACAACGCCGCACGGACCGCAGTTTGTGCGCGTGCAGAGACCGAGGGAATGTTTCCGTACTTTTTCTGCAACGACGAATACTTGCTCTTGAAACCAGCCGCTTCACGTTGGGAATCTTCCAACGCTTGACGCTCACGACGTGCTCGTTCTTCGCGCAACAAATCAGCTAGGTCGCCCTGAACCGATGCCTGCAATTGTTCGTATCGAGCAGACAATTCTTCTGCATTGCTTTTGCGCTGCAACACAAAACCAGCAACGTTTTCTGCTTGCTTACGCTTCTTCTCAAGCACAGCCTTTTTCTTCATTAGCTCGGTGGCAGTGGCATCTAATGAATCTGTGGTGAGCGAACCTTGATTAGCTGCAATTGACAGCAATTGCGATCGCTGAAGTGCATCTTGTACTCCCCCCACGGACGCAAGCAGGTTGGTCAACGTGGAGTTTCTGCCTCCGTGCATGAACTGAGTGACGGCCGACAAATACAACGTGCCTCTCATTTGTGACACCTGGGCCTCAGCTGCGGCAACATCTGCCTGCGCCTGCTCGATTTCCACCGCCAAATCTGCCTGCTCCACCAGCGACTCGGCATAATCCTCTCCCAGCTCGAGCATCTGTTCAGACAACCGTTCCAGCTGGTCGGCTATGTTTTCGGCCTGACGACGCTTCTCATCGATGGAGTCGGCCGACGCCTGTGTGGGGAAGATGGCAAGCCCACCCACCAGGGCCACCATGATGAGGCTGGCGAGAACGGATCTGCGAGATCCCCGGTGTCGGCGGGTGGCGTTCATGACCCTTATACGGTAGTTGTCCGATCCCAAGACCGTTCGGCGGATAGGCGCAAACCCTTACTGGGTAAGGAAAGAAACCGCGAACCCTATTCCCATTCGATGGTGCCAGGGGGCTTTGAGGTGACGTCATAGACCACCCTGTTGATGCCTGGCACCTCGTTGATGATGCGATTCGACATCTTCTCTAAGAGGTCATACGGTAAGCGCGCCCAGTCGGCCGTCATGGCATCGTCGCTTGTGACAGCACGAATGATGATGGGGTGTCCATAGGTACGTTCATCGCCCATCACACCCACACTGCGGATATCGGCCAGCACGGCAAACGACTGCCAAATCTCGCGCTCGAGTCCGGCCGCCTTAATTTCGTGTCGGACAATTTCGTCGGCGTGCTGCAAGGTAGACACTTTGTCCGGTGTGACCTCACCGATGATCCGCACACCCAAACCCGGACCCGGGAATGGTTGGCGCCACACAATGTCGTCGGCAAGACCAAGTTCAATACCCACTTTTCGCACTTCATCTTTGAACAACGCGCGTAACGGCTCACACAATTCAAGAACCATGTCTTCGGGTAGACCGCCCACATTGTGATGACTCTTGATGACTGCAGCAGTCCCATCCGTGCCGCCACTTTCAACAATGTCGGGATACAACGTTCCTTGTACCAAGAACTTTGCGTCGGTGATGCCGCCAGTATGTTCTTCAAAAATTCGAACAAATAGTTCACCAATTGCTTTGCGCTTTGCTTCAGGTTCAGTGATGCCCTGCAACTTTTCGAAAAACCGTTGACCTGCGTCAACATGAATGAGTTCAATTCCCATACTGCGACGGAATGTTTCCACCACTTGTTCGCTTTCGCCGCGACGCATTAACCCCGTGTCGACATACACGCATGTCAACTGCGACCCGATGGCACGATGCACAAGTGCTGCCGCAACCGATGAATCGACACCACCCGAAAGACCACATATCGCGCGTTCATTGCCAATCTGTTGACGAATGGCAGCAACTTGGTCGTCAACAATGTTGGCCATGGTCCAGTCTTGCGAACACCCTGCAACATCAACGAGGAATCGAACCAACAAGTCTTGACCGAACGCTGAGTGCACAACTTCGGGGTGATATTGAACGCCGAAGATTTTGCGTTGAGCATTTTCAATAACGGCGTGAGGCGCATCTGGTGTTGTAGCAGTGGTCACAAACCCAGCAGGTGTCTCACTCACGAAATCGAAATGGCTCATCCAAACGTCGTGTTTTTCAGGTGCATTGTCCGCGAATATGTCCGACGCACCAGATCGAGTCAGCGTGGCACGACCATATTCACCACGACCACCACGCGCAACGGTTCCACCCAATTGCTGCGCAACCAGTTGGCATCCATAACAAATTCCCAGAACAGGAATGCCAAGGTCGTAGATGGCGGGGTCAAGCGCTGGAGCACCCTCAACATGGACACTCTTTGGACCGCCCGACAGAATGATTGCTTTCGGGGCCTTTTGCGCCACTTCAGCGGCGGTGATGCGGTGAGGAACTATCTCTGAGTAGACCTGTGCTTCGCGCACTCTCCGCGCAATGAGTTGTGCATATTGCGCTCCGAAGTCCACAACCAAGACAACATCGTGAATTCCTTGATTTTGCGCTCCCATGATTTGTTTCACCCTAGTGGGCGTGTGACGATGGAGGCATGCCCCGAATCGCTGTTTCCACATGTGCCGTTCTTCTCACCATTGCACCTTTCGGATTGTCAGTTGCCAGTGCAACCGATACGACCATTCCTCAATCTCCTGACAGCACATTTGTGTACGACCTCGAACGTGAGCCAGCTGACTGCATCGGGTTTCTTCCAAAGCCTGGATGCGGAAAAAAACCTGAACAAGCAGGTGATCGAGGCGGAGCACTTCAATATCTCACGATGGGAATCATGGTCGTCGGCGTAGGAACCGTGGGAACTGTTCTTGCACGCAACGTCATCAAGCGCGACCGCGCAATTGCCGAACGCATGAAAGACACACAGCAGTAAGACGTGCGCCCACTACCGTTGACATGTGGGCGTTCTGTACATCTTGATCAGCGGTGCCGCATTTGGACTGCTTCCATGGTTTGCACGCATCGCCTATGACCATGGTGCAGAACCGTTTGGCATGTTGGCTATTCGATTCTTATTCGCGTCCGCCGTCATGATCTCAGTGAAATTCATACGTTTTCGTACCGAGCCACGCCCACCACGAACTCTTGAGGCACAACTTTTTCTGTTAGGCGCAATCGGATATGCACCACAGGCAAGTTTCTTTTTCTTTGGAGTTGACAGAATTGATATCAGTCTTGCCACAGTGATCTTTTATTCATATCCGGTGTTTGTTGTACTGGCGAGCTGGATGGTGTTTGGGCACCGCCCATCAGTTCGCACCAGTGTGTGTCTCGCAGTTGCAGTTGCCGGTACAGCACTCACCGCGGGACAAGTTCAAGCGGGCTCGTGGACTGGTGTTGCGCTCATGATTGGTGCGGCCACCTGGTATTCGGGATACATCCTTGTCAGCAGCAAGATTGTGCAACATTCCGGCGCATTTACATCTTTGATGTATGTGATGGTGGGAGCCGCATGTGCACATGGACTCTTATACGTGATCTCTCGACCAGACATTCCCACCGACAGCACAGGCTGGATTGCTATTGCAGCCGCATCAGTCATCTCAACAGTTCTTGCCATGGGATTCTTTTTTGCCGGCGTTTCGCGAATTGGGCCAGGCGATGCGGCGGTGCTGAGCACGATTGAACCTGTCGTGTCCATCACTATTGGTGTCACTGTGCTGAATGAATCATTAACCCCAGAACGCTTCATCGGCGCTCTACTGGTCTTGGTCAGTGTTGCTGTGTTGGCTCAGTTATCGCGAGCAGATACGAAATAGCACTCCAATGCAGACAACATGTCTGAATAAGCATTTTCTGTGCGTTCAGCGCGTGACGTTTCCCACCATGAGATACGCATGGTCAGCACCGTCAAGAATGCCAATACTGCAGCAGCAGTGAGTGCAATGTGACTCAGTGTCCAAATATCAGCAAATGAATTTCCGGGGTTTGTCTGCCAGAACCACAAAAAGTTGGCACTGCTCTGCTGGTTCTGCAGATACAAGGCAAACGGGCCCATCACTTGGGACAACGCAAGCCAGGTCATCATGATGGGAAGGAACAGCGCTCCGGCACGAATCACAATAAGTAAACGTGGCGTCTCTGACCGATACGGCAAGATTTGCTCGACGTTAATGCGTGACCATTCTTTCTTGTTACGCATCTCTCTCAAATCGTCAACGAATGTTTGCGCAAACGGATTCAAGGATTGCGCCTGTTTGGACACACGTAACCAACGGTCAACCGAGTTAATCGCTTCTTGATGAGAGTCGGGGAAAATTGACATACAGCTCCTATCGAGTGCAATCTTCTGTAAGTGTGGGGCCACTGAATAACAAATACGTCACCATTAAGAACGATCCTGCGCCACCAACTCTGGTTTCTTGACCATTCACGCGCACCGACCGAGCACCGGCAGTTCGCATTTCAACTTGTTGCAGCAACGGTGTTGATGCGCGAAGCCGGGAAAGAATTGCTTTGGCTCGACCATCGCCATCACCTGGCGATTCGTTGCTGCCAAACCCGCCCATCACAATGACAAGTCCTGGTTTTGATGAATCTGGACTCCAGCCACGTCGACCAATTTCAGCACCAACCGCTTGTTCTATTTCGGCTCCACCAGAGGCAACATTGGCGGGAACACGTACAGCAAATTCTGCACAACTCAACTGAAAGGTTTTTTCAGCAGGAGCTTGCGGTGCACCTGATGCAGATACCGCGGTAATGACGGCCGATCCAAGACCTACAACCGTGAGTGCAAGAAAAAGGTCTGCATAGATCCACCCTGCACCGTCCTCCGCCGAATCACGACGTCGTGCAAAACCAAAACGCCTAGCCATGATGAAGAACTTCTGTGCGGAGAGGGACGTGAATCTTCACCGTGTTGACTCTACTCACAAGTAGACCAACGGTCCTAGTCCTTGTTCTACTGCGCCGTGTATCTCGGCGAAACCCGAGATTGGTTCCAGTCTTGATCATGCCGTGGCAACAGGCGAAGAGGTGCTGTCGTCATCACCTCGACGCCGACGGCGTAATGCAGTGGGAATCAACAGACCCGCAAGAATCGCGAGAGCGATTGGTAACGCGATGAGGAATTTTCCTGTGGTGGACAACCCGTCAGCCTCGTAGCCAACAATGAGTCCAAGCCCCACTACCGCATCATCGCCACTTGCATTTTGGCCATCGAGTACAAATCGATGACTTCCCTCTTCAATGGTCGCTGGCAACACAACATCGTCGTTCACCCGACCTAATGCATCGGCCGACACAGTCGTAAGCAAACGAGGTGACGAAAACATCCACACGTCAACGTCTGAATCAGGAAGAAAACCGAATCCTTCGACGGACACAATGTCATTTCCAACAACACGCATGTTGCCATCTGCGTCTAACGGAATTACTTCGCCGGTACTGGTGCGGCCAGTGAAAGTCACATTAATGCTGCCCGCACCAATGATGATCTGGTTATTTGCTCGCGTCACTGTCGCTGTTGTAGCCACTCCGTCGATCATGACAAGACCTTGACCAGGTGAGGCCTCAGGAATCTCGGGGGCTGGAACGGTTGTTGTTGTGGTCGTAGTCGGAGAGGTGGTTGAGGTTGAGGCAGGGGTTGCGCTATTTGCTATGCCAGCGTCATCTGGATTGTTATCTGACGTATTGGTGCGCACATCACTCTGAGACCCAGATGCTGCGATTGATGTCGTGGGAGCAGCGACAGTGGACGCGACCGTTGTTGTTGACGAAGAAACTGGAACTGTCGTGGTAGTGGTCGACGTGGTTGAGGTCGTCGTTGTTGTAGTGGTTGTTGTAGTGGTGGTGGGGGTCACCAAAACATTGCCGCTTTCAATCCATACACGGTTGGCACTGTTCACGGTGGTGACAACATCTGACACGTTTGCGGACCCATTCCATCGTGTTGCCTCAATCCATTTCCCGTTTCCATCCCATGTGTTATTAGTAATGGTTGTCCATTGCTGCGACTTCTGTCCGTTATTCCATCCATCGGTGAGATAGAAGGCAGTTCCATTATTTGTAAATGTGTTGCCATCGTGCAGACGATTGTTCGTACCAACTGATGTCCATGTTGTTGGTGTCCATGAATCGTGAAGAACAGCTGTGGTGTTTCCCGTAAATGTTGAGTTGAAAATTTGAGTTCGGTTTAACCCAGTGACATAGGCGCCATAGCCGTTGTTAGTAAAGGTTGAGTTCGTGACTTTTGTAAAGCGATAGTTGAAAATTCCGGCCGAGTTGTTTTCAAAACGACTGTTAATGACATACGTCCGATTCTGATAGTCAGTATCAATGTTTGAGACCGCCGATGGAGTGCTTCCGTGGTCACCCGCAATCCCGTTTCCATTTCGTCGAAAGAGGCAGTTTGTATATGTTGCAACTGACCAGGCTTCTTTATTGAAAACTGCGGTACCAGTTGTGTCTTCGAAAATCATGTTTGAGGCATTGACAGTTCCACGTGAGTTGAAAATGAGCTGAGCTTCATTTCCTCCACCTCCTCGACGCAGGGTCATGTCTGACAATGTCAGCACCTGCCCCGAATTTCCTCCGAACGTAAACGTGAAAGGGCGATACAAGCCGGCGCCATCAATGATTACGTCATCTTGTCCGGGGCCATTGATAGTGAGCGTCTCCGTCACACTCGGCAAATTTGAAGTGAGGGTGATTGTTCCGAGCACCGAACCACTGAAATTGATGATGTCGGCGCCAGCGGTGGCATTTGCTTGCGTGATGGCCCATCGAAGGGATCCCGTTGAACCGTCATCGGCCAAAGATGTCACCGTGAATGTGGCTGCACGCACGGAAGTCGCAGCGTTGATCTGAACAATTGCAGTAGCGAATGCGACTGCGGAGACCGTTGAAAGAACACCAAGAAGGCGGCGACGTAATAACTTCATACTGGCGATATTAGTAGTCTTTGACTTTTACAAGCAGACTCAGACTGTTAAAGAAATCCACCAACAGTCAATAGATAGTCCTAAGGTTTAGGAATGGTGAACCGCGTGGCCACAAAAAAAGCGACCAATTGTCCCAAGCCGAAACGCCGCTCACCAATCTCTCGAGCCGAGGGTGAGCGTCGACTCATCGCCGCCGCCACTGAACTCATCAAGACCCGCCCCTATTCAGAGGTCGGAGTTCGCGACATCGCAGAACTTGCTGATGTGAACCACGGATTTGTGCACAACTGGTTTGGGTCAAAGAACGGTTTGCTGCTCGCGGTCGTGCGAGAGCAATTCAAAGAACTTGCGGACCAAGTACGTCAAGCAGAACCTGGTCAACCTGCTCTTGGATTCAATGATCCCAAAGTTGTGTTTGTTGTCCGACTTGTCTTGTGGCTTGACCTCGAGGGCGTTGATACCAGCAACCTTTTTGATGACATGCCCATCTTGGATGCCTTGACCACTCGCTTCATCGAGGTGGAAAAGATTGACCCAAACATTGCGCGTGCAGCAGCAAGTCAAGCAATCTCTATTGGCCTGGGAGCCAGTACATTTGGCCCCATCCTGGGATTGAACGAAAAGAACGATGTCTTTGAAATCACGGCCCTGTGGCGACACGTGGTCGGGTTGTTGAGTAAGTATCCCCCCGCATAGCCTGAAGGTGCCGGACATTTGTCCGGCGAAAACACCCCTTGCAGGGTTTGGGTGCAAGTCCCGACCGGCGGTGATAGCCCGCGAACCACAACATTTCGATGATGTGGCCGACTCAGTGAAATTCTGAGGCCGACGGTAACAGTCCGGATGGGAGCAAGGACACAACATGACCGAACACGAGGCGCTCATGCGCCATGCCATGCATATGGCTGACACCGCGCGACTTCACGCGCGCCCTAACCCATGGGTGGGCGCTGTTCTGATCTGTGCATCTGGTGAGATGTTCGAAGGCGCAACGCAAGCACCCGGTGGTGCACACGCCGAGATTGTGGCAATTAACAATGCATCACAGGCGGGGGTCTCCACAGTCGGTGCCACGTTGTACTGCACTCTGGAACCTTGCAATCACACTGGGCGCACTGGTCCGTGCACTGAAGCAATCATTGCCGCTGGTATCACGACGGTTGTCGTTGGCATCGAAGACCCCGACACAAATGTGAGCGGTGCCGGACTTTCCCGACTCTCTGACGCAGGAATAGATGTGACCATTGGAGTTCTTGAACACGACATTCGCGAACAACTTGCCCCATACATTCACCATCGACTCACCGGTCGTCCATATGTGTTGTTAAAGATGGCGAGCACACTTGATGCTCGTACTTCTCGCTCAGGGGATGAACGTTGGATTACAGGTGCAGCTGCACGAACACGAGTGCACCAATTGCGTGCACAGAGTGATGCAATCGTCGTGGGTGCAGGAACAGTTCTTGCTGATGATCCAGAGCTCACTGTGCGACACATAGATGGTCCGTCACCCAAGCGAGTTGTGCTGTCTCGGTCGACTCATATTCCTGATAGCGCACGAATTCATCCGTGCACAGTGTGGGCTCATGACATCGAGAGTTTGCTCGATGAGTTAGGGGCCCAGGGAGTGTTGCAGTTAATGGTCGAAGGTGGACCCTCGGTTGCAACAGCCTTCCATCAACGTGGGCTTGTCGATGAATACGTTTTTCATGTTGCGCCAATTGCCAGCGGAGATAGTTCAGCTCCTGGAGTTTTTTCCGCTGACGCCGAATTTTCCTTTGAACGACTCGCATTTGTGTCTACTGCCCAATACGACGACGACATTGAGATTGTCTACCGATCTGTTTCCACCCATCACGAACTCCACAGAAAGAACCACTATGAGCAAGTCTGAATTAGACCCCATTGAAGACGTCATTGCAGCGATAGGCCGCGGAGAAATTGTTGTCATGGTTGATGACGAAGATCGAGAGAACGAAGGCGACTTCATCATGGCTGCAGAGTTTGCAACGCCAGAGAAGATGGCGTTCATTGTTCGCTATTCCACCGGAGTCATTTGTGCACCACTAACAGACGAGCGATGTGAAGAACTTCGCTTGCCTCTCATGGTTGAGCAAAACACCGAGAGCCAGCGCACTGCGTACACCATCACTGTTGACGTTATTGAAGGAACTACCACGGGAATTAGCGCAGCAGACCGTGCGCTCACTGTGAACGCCATGGCCGACCCCAATGTGTCATTCAAAGCTTTTGCACGCCCGGGACACGTGTTTCCATTGCGTGCTCGCCAAGGCGGAGTATTGAAGCGTGCTGGTCACACTGAAGCAGCCGTTGACCTTGCGCGGTTAGCCGGATGTCAGCCTGTTGGAGTTATTTGCGAGATTCAGCATGACAACGGCACCATGATGCGGCTACCCGACTTGAAGAAGTTCTGCAAAGAGCATGGTCTCTTACTGTCATCTATTGCACAACTGATTGAGTACCGTCGCCACCATGAACGACTAGTAGAGCGGATGGGTGAAGCCACAGTTCCCACTGAGTTCGGTGCGTTTAATTGCGTTGCATATCGAAGCACTATCGATGGCGTCGAGCATTTGGCCTTTGTAAAGGGAGACATCAACGCAGATACTCCTGTGTTAGTGCGGGTTCACAGCGAATGCTTAACGGGAGATGTGTTTGGTTCGCGCCGCTGCGATTGCGGTCCACAACTTGCATCTGCCATGAGCATGGTGGAAAAGGAAGGCTCTGGAGTCATTGTGTATCTCCGCGGACACGAAGGTCGCGGAATTGGAATTGGACACAAAATTCGCGCTTATTCGTTGCAGGATCAAGGTCTCGACACTGTTGATGCAAATGTTGAACTCGGTCTGCCCGTCGATAGCCGCGAATATGGCATCGGCGCTCAGATCCTCGCCGACCTCGGAGTGAGCAAGTTACGCCTCATGACAAACAACCCCGCAAAATATGGTGGTCTTGGTGGATACGGGCTTTCTGTGGTGGAGCGAGTGCCCATCAACACCATTCCCACACCAGAGAACGAAGCGTATTTGCGCACCAAGCGTGAGCGCATGGGACACCTACTCGACATTCAAGATGGAGGAACACAATGACACGCGCAGGATCCAGTAGTGCACTGCCAGATTTAGATGGCACAGGACTTCGCATCGCCATCATTGGTGCACGGTTCAATGACCACATTGTCACCAATCTGCGTGACGGAGCACTCCGCGGTCTTGAGCGCCTTGGCGTTGCAGACTCCGATGTGATGGAAGCATGGGTGCCTGGCGCATTCGAGTTACCGCTTGCTGCGAAGGCTTTGGCACAAACAGGAAAAGTGGATGCAATCATTTGCTTGGGAACTGTCATCAAGGGCGACACGCCGCATTTTGATTATGTGTGCAACGAAGCCGCCCGCGGAATTCAGGATGCACAAATGACCACTGGTGTTCCGGTGATGTTTGGTGTGCTAACCGTGAACACCGAGCAACAGGCCATTGACAGAAGCGGTCCAGGAATAGACAACAAGGGTGACGAGGCAGCTGTGGGAGCCGTTGAAATGGCCCTCTTGCTGAAGTGTTTACGCGCGTAAACCGCTAGTCGCTTCCCGTGCGGCATCACCTGCGCACACACCGCCATGTAAAGGAGACTTTCATGGCATTGTTCGCCTCATGTTTTCTTGCTGCGTGTGTTGCAGCCACTCCTGCTCCCCCTGCTGCGCACGTTGTTGCGCGTCAATTGGTGTTCAGCACACCCCTCGTTCAGTTCGTAAAAACTGCCGAATCACATACTCGCGACCAACGTCTGACATGGACCACCGACGGATGTTCAGTACCCGTTTTGGGAAGCACGGGCCGCACTTTCGATTTTTCAGATGCATGTCGGCGTCACGACTTCGCGTACAGAAACCTCGGAAAACTTGATAACGGAAAATGGTGGACCGCGAAGATGCGAGCACGCGTTGATGCAGTATTCAAAAAAGACATGTTGTCCGACTGCAAGAAGCGTTCAAAATCTGCGCGCACCTCATGTTCTGCGTGGGCCGAAACCTACTATCGCGCTGTGCGCATTTATGCCGGACCGTGAACACCGGCACGTGCTCCTATACAAGCAGCACATCCAGCAATTGCCGCAAGATACGACCAGTTGCTCCCCAAATTGTCTCGTCTTCCAAATAGAAGAAGTGAATATTTAGCTCGCCACGTGGCGTGACCCACCATTCATTGTTGTACGACATCTCATGTGCCAGCTCATGAAGTGGCACCACCAAAATTCGCGACACTTCGCTGGGCTGTGCGACAAACTCGGGGGTTCCTGAGACAATCCCCACAACAGGAATAATCAAGCTGTTACTCACAAACGTTGCGTGTGGATCTAGCTGACCAATGATTCGAACATCATGTGAAGCAAGATTGATTTCTTCATTTGCTTCACGAAGAGCTGCCTCAATAATGGATTCAGACTCTTCAACACGGCCTCCGGGAAAAGACACCTCGCCTCGATGATTTTTCAGATGATCAGCTCGACGAGTCAACACCACCGACACACCCTGCGGTGTGTGAAGTAATGGCACCAGCACTGCAGATTCACGTGCGGTTGATAGCCATTCGTCATTAACGCCGGCACTATTGGGGTAATCCGCAGAAACGAATTGCGACAAGCGATGTTCGATATTCGCCAACGTCAATTGTGACGCAGAGTTCGTTTCACACCACGATGGTTGTTCACCGAAACGCCAATTGTCAGGACGGGGGATGACTTGTGTTCCCCCGCGACGACGATTCACGACGCGCTCGGAGTCCACCCAGTTGATTTCAGTTCATTCAGAACTTCGGCAAGACCAGCAGTTTTCAAGTTTGCAAGAACTCGGCCGGGTTGTTCCTCACCTTTTTCCCATGCTTCCCATGCAGCAAGCAATTTGGTGAGATCGGGGGCGGGACGTTCAAATGCCATGACCGAAGCGTACCGACACAAAGCCCTCTGCAACAGCGCTGATCACAAGTAATGCTTTCGTGCCAGCATCAACATCGAGAAATATCGCTAACACCAACGCACCCACAGAGAGAAAAATTCCCAGTGCACGATGGACACGTGGACTAGTCACGCGGAATGCAGACAGTGGTGCTTTTACAATTGCTGCGTTTGCGATGACGGCTGCAGCAACAAGCGCGGGAATGAGTGGCTCTTGCGCCCGCGCGGCAGTCCATGCAATTGCAAACCCAATTGTGTATTCGATGAGTTGCACGACCCACACATGACGTCGAGGTCGTGGGAGAACTTCGTCGACAGCTTCTTCGATTGCGTCGTGCATGTCGTCGCGCATCTCATCGTTGTTCATGTCTCCACCGTATGACACCAACAATGGCCGGAAAAAGATTGATGGCCCAGCCCTATCGGGACTGGGCCATCAACGGGAGGCTCTAGTTACAACCACCCAGTTGCGGGGTTTATTCCAGGAATATTTCCCTTACATCATCCCCATGCCGCCGGGCATGCCGCCACCCATGGGTGCGGCATTCTTTTCAGGCTTGTCGGCCACCAAACACTCGGTGGTCAGCACCAGGGCAGCAATGGATGCGGCGTTCTGGAGGGCTGCACGAGTGACCTTTGCGGGGTCGATAATGCCTGCGGCTACAAGGTCGATGTACTCACCAGTGGCAGCGTTGAGGCCAGTTGAGCCCTTTTCTGACTCGACACGCTGCACAACGACTGAACCTTCAAGGCCAGCGTTATCGGCGATGTGCTTGGCAGGGGCCACCAAGGCGTCATAGACCGTGCGTGCGCCAGTTGCCTCATCTCCGGTGAGGGACTCAACAACCTTCAACACAGCAGGACGGCTGCGCAACAGGGCGGTTCCACCACCTGCGACGACACCTTCTTCAATCGCTGCGCGAGTTGCAGAGATGGCGTCTTCGATGCGGTGCTTCTTTTCCTTCAACTCGACTTCAGTAGCAGCTCCCACCTTGATGAGGGCTACACCACCGGCCAACTTTGCAAGACGCTCTTGGAGCTTCTCGCGATCCCAGTCGGAGTCGGTGTTGTCGATTTCAGTCTTGATTTGGCTAATGCGACCATTGACTTCGTTCTTGTCGCCGGCACCGTCAACGATGGTGGTGTTGTCTTTGGTGATGATGACACGCTTGGCACGACCCAAAAGATCGAGCGTGACATTCTCCAACTTCAAACCAACTTCTTCGCTGATGACTTGGCCACCGGTGAGAACTGCCATGTCTTGCAACATTGCCTTGCGGCGGTCACCAAATCCGGGAGCCTTTACCGCAGTGGAGTTGAAGGTTCCGCGAATCTTGTTGACAACCAACGTTGCCAATGCTTCACCCTCGACATCTTCAGCGATGATGAGCAATGGACGACCAGTCTTCATGACTGACTCCAACGCGGGGAGCAATGACTGCACCGAAGAAATCTTCGATGAGTAGAACAAGATGTATGGCTCATCGATGATTGCTTCTTGACGGTCTTGGTCGGTCACGAAGTATGGCGACAGGTAACCCTTGTCGAATTGCATACCTTCGGTGAACTCAAGCTCGGTGCCGAACGTGTTGCTTTCTTCAACGGTAACGACACCGTCTTTACCGACTTTGTCGATTGCGTCTGCAATAACTTGTCCGATGCTTGCATCAGCAGCAGAAATGGTTGCGACGCTGGAGATGTCTCCCTTGTCATCCACTTCTTTTGCTTGGCTCTTGATGGACTCAACTGCGGCGGCGACAGCTTTTTCAATTCCGCGCTTCAAACCCATTGGGTTTGCACCAGCCGCCACGTTACGCATGCCTTGCTGAACAATTGCTTGTGCAAGAACTGTTGCTGTGGTGGTTCCGTCACCAGCGACATCGTTGGTCTTTGTTGCGACTTCCTTCACCAACTGTGCACCCATGTTTTCGAATGGATCGTCGATTTCGACTTCCTTCGCAATGGAGACACCGTCGTTGGTGATTGTGGGAGCGCCAAATTTTTTATCGAGAACGACGTTGCGTCCTTTTGGTCCGAGCGTGACCTTGACAGCGTCGGCAAGTTTGTTGACACCAGCTTCAAGGGCACGACGTGCTTCGTCGTGAAACTTCAGTTGCTTAGGCATTGTGACGACCTACTTTGTGACAACTGCGAGAACGTCGCGGCTGGTGAGAATGAGAAGGTCTTCTCCGCCGTGTGACACTTCAGTGCCGCCGTACTTGCTGTAGAGAACAACGTCGCCAACTTTGACGTCGAGTGGGAAGTGCTGGCCTTCGTCATCGCTCCAACGTCCGGGACCAACAGCAAGAACTGTTCCTTGTTGTGGCTTTTCCTTTGCAGTGTCAGGAATGACGAGACCAGAGGCAGTGGTCTGCTCGGCTTCGCTGGGCTTGACAACGATGCGGTCATCGAGTGGCTTCAGGTTCATGTTTCCTCCGAAATAATCAGCGTTTCGCAGATGAAATCCGAGTCGGTGTCCCGACCCGGGGGGTTTAGCACTCATGGAGTGCGATTGCTAAGGATACGGACTTCCGACCCCCGTTAGCAACCGAGAAGCCCGAGTGCTAATCGAACTCTGGGTTCGGAGCGAGGGGGGCCATCCCCAGCAACGACGCCACATCGCGTAGTGGCAGCCCTATGACATTGGTCAGTGACCCACGGACCCTCTCGACCAAGGTGCCCCCGAGCCCCTGAATGGCATATGCGCCGGCTTTCCCCTGCCACTCCCCTGTGCCGATGTACCACTCGAGCGTCTCATCAGTAACGGGATGGAAAGTGACGAGCGAGGTGACCACCAGCGACGTCTCACGGCGCGACCCCCAGCTTGCGGCAATACCCGTGTGCACGCGGTGTGTGCGTCCGCTCAGTTGACGCAACATCTGGCGAGCGTCTGCCTCGTCATCAGGTTTCCCCAAGATGCGACCATCAAGATCAATGGTGGTGTCAGCACCCAACACCACGTCATCACACCACCGCAGTTGCGCAACACGTGTCTTCTCGCGCGCAAGACGTTCAACATATGCAATCGGGCTTTCAGCCGGCAACGGAGTTTCATCAATGTCTGCAGGCTCAACACGCGGGTTGATTCCGAGACGACCTAATAATTCAATCCGTCGTGGAGAGCGCGACGCGAGAACTAGATCCACTACTCAGCCACCACTTGGTGCAGTGTCGTACGCGTCATCTGGAATTGTCATGTCGTCACGATTATCCAAATAGCCATCGGGCAACACAACTTTGATGGGACCATTTGTGTGGCCACGAGCAAGACGTTCACCGCCAGGAACAAGTTGCAGTGATCGATCTAGTCGCGCAGCAACTTCTTGCAATTGTTCAAAGGATGCAACGGTAGAAAATGCGCGGCGAACCTCTGGCCCCACTGGGTATCCGGTGAGATACCAACCGCAATGCTTTCTGAAATTACGAATTCCAAATTCGGGACCCATGATGTCCATTAACCCTTGAGCGTGGCTAATCATCACATCAAGAACAAAACCCAAGGTCGGTGAATCTTGAACGGGTCGGCCGTTGAACGCATCGACGAGGTCGCGAAACAACCAGGGCTTTCCCAAGCATCCGCGACCAACCACAACACCGTCACATCCCGTTTCATTCATCATGCGAACGGCGTCGGATGCTTCCCAAATATCTCCGTTCCCCAACACGGGAATTGATGTCACCGCATGCTTCAGCTCTGCAATTCGTTCCCAATGTGCGTGCCCGCCATAATGCTGTTCTGCAGTGCGCGCATGTAACGCAATCATGGCGATGCCCTCGTCCTCGGCTGCTTTACCAGTGTCGAGAAACGTTGTGATGTTGTCGTTGATGCCAATGCGAAACTTGCATGTGATGGGAACACCAAATGGTTCAGCTGCTTGCACTGCAGCGCGCATGATTGCACGCGTGAGATTGCGCTTCACCGGAACCGCTGCGCCGCCACCTTTTCGAGTGACCTTGTTGGCGGGACAACCAAAGTTCATATCAATATGATCCGCGATGTCTTGCTCACACAATGCACGAACTGCACGGCCCACAAATTCGGGATCACTTCCGTAAATCTGCAAACTACGGAAATCTTCATCAGGCCCGAATGCCACCATCTTTTTAGTTTTTTCATTGCCGTGCACTAACGCAGCAGCCATCACCATTTCACTGACATAGACAAGACCCGGGCCAAACGAACGGCACTGCGCACGAAAAGGAATATTGGTGACACCAGCCATTGGCGCCAACACCACGGGAATGGGAAAATGGCGTCCACGCAACACCAATGGCAGACGACTCATCGGGGTACGTCCGACAGTTTGAGGTTGGGATATGCACCGCATGACAAGTTCATAGGGCCGTCTGCCTTCAACCGATGCCATGCTGCAGCCGCAATCATGGCTGCATTGTCAGTGCACATTGCTCGGCTAGGAAGCGCCACACGAAAACCTGCATCGTTTCCACGACGGGTCATCTCTGCGCGCAAGGCTGAATTTGCGGATACTCCACCGCCAAGAACTATTCCCCGCGCGCCCACCTGTTGTGCTGCCTTAATTGTTTTGGCGCACAACACATCAACAACTGCATCTTGAAAAGATGCCGCAATATCAACATTGGCAACATCGGGATTTTTGCGCACATAGTTGATGACCGATGTCTTCAACCCACTAAACGAGACATCAAGTCCGTCGTGCATCATGGCGCGGGGAAATTCAACAACTGACGAATTCCCTTGCGAGGCCAACTGATCGATGACAGGACCGCCGGGATACCCCACGTTCAGGTAACGAGCGACTTTGTCGTACGCCTCACCTGCCGCGTCGTCAATGGTGCGACCAAGAATTGTGTAGTCACCATGTCCGCGCATTTCAATGATCATGGTGTGGCCGCCAGAGACCAACAGCACAATCAGGGGAAACTCAAGCGTTGGGTCGTCTAACAAGCCGGCATACAAGTGAGCTTCCAGATGGTTCACACCAATGAATGGTCTCTCCCATACCAAAGCGAGCGCCTTTGCTGCAGAGACGCCAACAAGTAACGCACCAATAAGGCCCGGCCCTGCGGTTGCAGCAACTGCGTCAATTCGCTCGGGAAGAATTCCCGCCTCGTCAACTGCAGCATTCACCACTGGAATTAACGATTCAAGATGTGCGCGACTAGCAACCTCTGGCACCACTCCACCGAACCGCGCATGGATGTCGATTTGGCTACTGACGATGGATGAAAGCACATCGTTGCCACCCATGACGACCGACGCTGCAGTTTCGTCACAACTTGTCTCAAGCGCAAGAACCACAGTTGATTCGTTGACCATCATGCTGATCGCCTCGATTCAATGAGACGAAGACGATCTCTGAAGTCATCCGTGTTGACACCGTGCGCCCACATGATGATGGCGTCATCAGTGTTCTCGTAATAGCGCTTCCGAACACCTGCTGGAACAAAACCAAATCGTCGATACAAGTTCTGTGCAGCCGTGTTTGTGTGCCGTACTTCAAGAGTCATGGCGTCACAATTCTTTTCGTGAGCCAAAATAGAAAGATCCAGCATGATCTCGGTGGCAACACCACGTCCTTGCCACTGTGGATCAACAGCAATATTGGTGATATGAGCGTCATCGCCAGAGAACATCATTCCGCCATATCCCACAAGCACGTCATCTACATATGCAACCAAGTAGTAGCGCGATCCATTGCGCATTTCGTTTAACTCACTGACAAATGTTCGATGAGTCCACGGCCGCGGATAGACCTGCTCTTCAATCTGAAGAATGCGACGCAAATGACGTCGGCGCATAACTTCGGTGGTCAACGTGTTGACAAGGCGCTCACGCATAAAACTCATTGTGAACCCTCGCGAGTCTTCCAATTGATTTCCGCATCGGGTGCGCGCAAATACATGGGTTCAACTGCATGCGGCATCACAGTAGTGTCGTCGACCAGTGCCGCCATTGCGAGTGTGACAACAGCTGATGCGCGAGGAGTGTCATGGTGCGACACGACCATTGCGCGTGGAACTGCTGAAAAAGTATCGACGTAACGCGTAATTCCTGACCCCACACACACCACGTCGTCGGCGCGGTCTGCAATGTGAATAGCCACATCGTCGGGATGTGACACCGCAGGTTCAGTGAGCCGTTGAGGTGCTTGTCCGGCACCGCGCATTCGATACATGCTCCAATACACCTCACCTCGACGTGCATCGAGTGCCGCCAATACGGGAACATCTGACCAATCAGCGTTGAGGGCCAGCGCATCAAGACTGCACACTGGCGCAATACAAAGGTCAAGTGCCCATGCCATTGACTCCGCAGTGGCGATTCCCACTCGCATACCAGTGAAGAGCCCAGGTCCGACATCTACCGCAATGGCTGACAGGTCTGACATTGATGCTTCAGCTTGCGACATGACGAACTGAATCATTGGTGCTAGCGATTCAGCGTGTCGACGATCGCTAGAGAGTGACATTTCAGCGCGTATGCCTCGATGATCACCGAGAGCAACACCTACGTGCTCTACCGAGGTCTCGATTCCCAAAATCATGACGCTCTCCATGGACGAAGTGCATCTCTTAAGCGTTCCCAGCGCGAGTCCCATGAATGTCCCTGCACACTGATGACAACATGTCTTATTTCATCATTGGTGTCGTCGTGAGACAGTTCAATGGTGAGTGCATCACCGAAGACTTCTGATGCAACATTTCCCCATTCAATGAGTGCAATTGCTCCACTGTCCACTTGCTCACGTAATCCCAAGTCGACCACCTCACCCACGGTGTTCAATCGGTAGAGATCGGCATGCAACACAGGAATTTTTCCTGACTCATATGAATGCACCAATGTGAATGTGGGTGATGACACATGATCGTCGTCCGATACTCCCAACGAACGTGTAAACCCAACGGTGAATGCAGTCTTTCCTGCGCCCATCTCGCCAGCGAGAATGATGATGTCGCGTGGACGACTCAAGCCAGCCACCGCTCCAGCGATGGCATGTGTGTCGGACAGCGAACGCGAGATGCAGGAAATCATTGATATCTCCGGAACACGCGCGGACCGATTCCACAGACAATTTCGTAGCCAATGGTGCCGAGTGCCTGTGCCCAATCATCGGCAGATACGCGAAGATCTCCCTGCTTACCGAGCAACACCACTTCGTCGCCAACCGTTACTGCGGAATCTTGTCCGCAATCAACCATCAGTTGATCCATAGTGATGGTTCCCGCAAGCGGACGCGGCACTCCATTGATGAGAACGGTGACATCAGTTCCACTGAGTAGCCGCGGGATGCCATCGGCATATCCCAACGGAACTGTTGCAATGAGCGACGACTGTGACAAAGTACGGCGCAATCCGTACGACACTGCTTCACCAGCATCTACCCAACGAACCGCAGTCACCCGTGCCTTGATTGACATTGCTGGGATGAGCCCAGCGCATAAATCGGCAACTCCCGGGCCAGGAAGTAATCCGTACATTCCAATTCCCACACGTACCATCGAGAATCGACTCTCGGGTAACGCCAATGCAGCAGCAGTGTTTGCGGCGTGCACAAGGGACGGGGAAATGCCAGCAGCCTCTAATGAAGCCACACATTCGTTAAAGAGCGAGAGTTGACGCTCGTTTGCTGGATGTGATGGTTCGTCCGCAACCGCAAAATGTGTGTACACACCTTGAATGGACAACGAATCAAAAGAAGTCACGAACTTTGCCAGCTGTACTGCTTCTTGGGGAGCTACTCCCATGCGATGCATACCCGTATCAATCTTGATGTGAACATCAATCTTTTTGTCGGCGGCAGATGCAGCGGCAGCAAGAGTTGCCGCACCACGTGTTGTTGTGACAGTAGGTGTGAGACCGTATCCAACAATGAAGTCATTCATTTCAGGTGGCTGTTCACTCAACAACAAGATGGGGCATGTTGCACCAGCACGACGAAGTGCAACGCCTTCGTCAACGATGGCAACGCATAGTCCCTGTGCTCCCGCTTGAATTGCGGCTTGAGCAACAGGAACAGCACCGTGCCCGTACGCGTTGGCCTTTACAACTGCCCACACTGTGGCAGGCGCGACTCTCTCAGCAATGATTGCCACGTTGTGCTGAATGAGCCCCGTGTGCACTTCGGCCCAGCCCCAGCGTCCTGAAAAATCAACGGACATGAGAGGTGACCTCCGTGAGAACATCTGCAAGAGAGGCAACCACATCGCGAGCGATGGTTCCTTCAACAGAACACATTGAGCCAGCCATTCCATGGATGAATGCTCCGGCTGCTGCTGCTTCGAGTGGTGCGAGACCGCGTGAAAGAAACGCAGCAATTATCCCTGACAAAACATCTCCACTTCCGGCCGTTGCGAGGCGCTCATCGCCCGACACAACAAGGTACGTGGCGCCGTGCTGATCACAGATGATGGTGGTGGGACCCTTGCGCACAATGATGCACCCAATACGCGCAGCAAGCCGTTGAGTTGCACCGATGATGTCAGTGTCGTCAATGTCTCCACCTAATGCCGCAAACTCTCCGTCATGGGGAGTCAAGATGGTGGGAGCGGTTCGCGATTCCAATGCACTGTATCCACCCGCTGGGTCGAGCGAGGCCAATAGTCCATCGCCATCGACCACCACAGGTAGATGCGCTGATGACAAGACCGCACGCACTTCCACGCCGATGTCGTCTCCGCGACCAAGTCCGGGGCCAATCACGATCGCATCAAAACGTGCAATGTCGGAAGAAATAAATTCAGCCCACTGAGTTTCAGGCAAGACCTTTCCCACCACTTCTGTGGGCAGTGCGAGTGATTCCTCCCCTCGCCACGACAAATGAACAATGCCAGCACCCGCACGCATCGCTGCAGCGGAAACCAACGATGCTGCGCCACTCATGCCTGGGCTTCCTGCGATTACTCGGACTGAATGATTCCACTTGTGTGCAAAACGAGTACGTGGTGGAATCCACGCCGCGACATCTGTGGCATCAACAATGAAGGTAGTGATGTCGTCCACCGGATCGATTCCCACGTCAACCAAGTCAATGTCACCACACAAGGCTGGAGCATCACCAATCAACATTCCTGTTTTCACACACGCAAAGGTGACCGTGCGATCAGCTGGTATGACTCCGCCCTGTACATGACCCGTGGATGCATTGACTCCCGACGGAATATCAACGGCGAGCACAGGAACGTCCACAACAATTGGTGGATTCCATGTGCCACGAAAACCAATTCCGTAGGCGGCATCAATCACAAGTTCAGCAGAAGCAGAATCAATAAACGTGGTGGACGACTGCTGCACTGGTACTTCCGTTACCTGAGCACCCCACGAGCGCAACCACTCTGCAGCGACCCGCCCATCGTTGCCGTTGTTCCCAGGGCCAGCAATCAGTGCAACACGGCGACCATAGGCACCGTTCATCATCTGTTTTGCGCAATGGGCAACTGCGTACCCAGCACGACGAATAAAGACCTGATCATCTCCAACACCAGCAAGTGCAGCCTGATCGGCGTTGCGCATCTGCTGGGGCGTGAGAACAGGAATCACCCCTTCAGCGTATTGGCGTTCGTGCGGGCCTACTCGTTACAGCGCAGCAACGACAGCCATGGCGACCGTGTCGGTATGTGTAATGGAGACATGCCATCCGCCCACGCCGCTTTCACGAGCTAGGTCTTCGGCGCGACCCACCACTTTCAAGACAGGGGCGCCTGAAGGATGTTTGTGCACTGACACATCGTGAAAGTCGAAAGCACCCAAACCCACACCCAGAGCTTTCATTGTTGCCTCACGCACCGCAAAGCGTGCGGCGAGCGAAGCGGCATCGTCAACTTGGTCAGCCAACGATGTCAGTTCCTCCGCGGTAAACAATCGCGTACGCATGTTGGGACGGCGTTCCAACAATTTGCGAAACCGATCAATGTCTACTGCGTCAATGCCAATGCCCTTCATGGACAACTACTCGGTTCTCCACAAATCGGCGCTTTCAGACACAGGAAGGATTAACAGGTCCGCCAATGACACTTCGCCCAAGCGATCATCTCGGAACGATCCTTCAGTCTCTGTGACCCAGTCAACCAGTCGGTCATATCGACGGTCGTACCCTTGCAGAACTTGTCGTGCTACCGCGGGTGCAACACGATCCCTGAAAGACACATGCAACAAAGTGATACCAACAGTTTCAGATCCCTTCACTTCGGGAACAAAAATAACTGTTCGTCCATCTTTGCGGCCACGCGCCACTAGCAATTCTTGTTCAGCAGCAACTCGACGCTTAGTTCCCACTAATTGCGAGTTTCCATCAACACGCGATGGCAACTGCAGTGCGATTCCCCCACGCTCAACAATTGCAACTGTTGCCGCACCAGATTGCGGATCACCCTCGATGGCGTAACGAGTGAATCCCAGTACTGATTCAACACCTGCGTCCAGCGCAGCCAACACCTTAAGAATTTCGTATGACACATGATCACGCGCAGCACCAGCATCCAGCACAGCGCGCACCAACGTGCGGTCAAGCAAGCCTTCTTCACTGCGCGAAATTCCAACAGTGACAGTTTTTGCTTGGTGCTTAATGGCGTCAATGGGACGAGTGAGTTCGTCAATCCCGCGTGTGAGTGCAGCCAGCAAATCGTCTAGCACTACTGCGGGTGATGAAACGCGACCCGTCTCGCGCTGGTATGCCTGCAACGGGTGAGGTCCGGTCACTATGCGCAACAACGACACAATGCGCACTGCAGTTGAGGCTTCCATGTTCCCGTCGTACTGCCCAGTGTGTAGTGCTGCAAAGAAATGCTGCGCAACCTGTGCGATGTCTCGCTCTACTCGCTGCAGGGCAACGTCCCCTGTGCCACCACGCCCCACTACAACTTCCACCACTTCACGCAATTGACGTAGTGGGCGTGCAAGTTCGTCAATGGCTAGTGCAGCTTCATAACCGAATAAGTGGCCAGCCATTGACGACAACACAAATGCCAATGCCGGATCTGATTCAGGAACCGCTATCACCGCTGCAGCCGAATCAAATCGTGTTTCACCTTCGGTTGCAATAACGATGGGCAGGGCTTTGTGCGCTTTGAAGATGGCAACTTCCTTTGCAACGTCCGTTGCCGTTCCCTCGGCCAATCCGGCCGCGCACACCAAAATCATTGGTTCACATGACAAGTCAATGTGCTTCTTGTCTTCGGTGACGTCACACGAGATGGACTTGTAACACAGTTCGGACAACTTAATTCGCACTTCGTGTGCAGCAACTGTGTTAGGGCCGTTGCCCACCACTGCCCAGTAACGGCGGGCTGGTGCATATCGTTTGGCGATTGCACCAATCTCTGCTCGTTGCGCAATAACAGACTGCATGGCTTCAGGCATATTGAGAAGTGACGACAAAATGCGATGCATCCGTTGCGCATCAACTGTGCCTGTTGCCAAGGCAATACCACACGACAAAATTGCTCCTGCCGCCACTTGTGCATAGAACGCTTTGGTACTTGCCACACTCATCTCGACATCACGGCCGTCTGATGTGTAATAGACGCCGTGTGCTTTGCTGGCCAATTCACTTCCACGCCTATTGACAATTGCCAACACTGCGGCACCGCGCGTAGCAACCAAGTCCACCGTGCGATTTGTATCGGTGGTGGTACCACTCTGGCTGACAGCAATCACCAACATGTCAGACATATCGGCTTCCATTGCGAAACCTGACAACTCAGTGGCGGTGAGGGCTTCCACATGGATAGACGATCCCAATAATGACGTTAGTACTGGAACAAGTGATGTTCCAGCAACGGCTGCAGTGCCTTGTCCGATAACACGAATACGCGTGATGGAACCATCGGCAAGACGTTGACGAATAGATGCTGGCAACGTCATGTTGTCTAGATCTGGAACCAGAAGACCATTCACCACATCTGTCCGGCCACGCAATGTCTTACGGAAACTACGAGGTGACTCGCCAATTTCTTTCAACAAGAAATGTGGTGAATCCCCTCGGTCGATGTCGCGCGTTGTTACTTCTGCAACTGCGATGTCCTTATCGGTGAGCGCGATGGGTGTGCCGTCATACGCAAAGAGCCGCACGCCGTCAAGTGTTCCTGCGTGATCCCCCAACAACTGCACAACTTGACCACGAGACGATGGCTGATCTGGATGCAGTGGTGTCTCGCCATCGAGGCGCACGTAATGAAGAGTTTCTTCAACGGTCCCGTATGGCTCACTCGCCACAATGAAACGATCTTCTGCCAAGCCAACATAGAGACCTTGTCCGCTTCCGTAGAGCGCAAGGTACATGTTGTGTGGTTCGTCAGCCGCACAGTAACCAATCGCAACAGAACCTTCGAATTGGGTCACCGCATTTAAGAATGCATCCAGTGTTGATGTACCACCTTGGCGTCCACGATCAACAAGTGCAGGAATGACTTTTGCATCAGTAGTGATGGGATCTGCAAAACGAAGATTGTGTCGCGCCTTTAAATCGGCATGGTTATCGACATCGCCGTTCAAAACAGCAACAGAAACCATGGAAGATGACGATGAAATCTCCTCGCCATTCACCGGATGCGCATTGGGTTCAGAAATGATTCCCACACTCGCCCATCGAGTGTGACCCAACACAGATGTGCGTGCACCATCAATAGCCAACACGCGACGCAATACGTCGTCATTAGCGAGAGATGCACGCATGTGTTTTGTGTTGTCGCCAAGTTCACCAATTTCAGCTGCTGCCTTGTAGACAAACACCACGGTGTTGCCAACCACGCGCACGCTTTTGTCGGTGAACAACGGATCGGTCGCACGATCACCAATGTCACGAGCGATGTCATTGGGAAGAGAAGTGGGTACCCACACCAACACACTGATGCCAGCAGAATCGCGACCACGTACTTCAAGGCGATCGATTGCAGACAGAGCTTGCTGCACACTGAGATATCCCGCCAATGACGACACTGATGCGTTACGACCTGCCAGAGCATGCACCTCGTCGGCAGTGCGAAGACGGTCTCGACGCAACGCCCACGATGCATCTTTCACTCGTGACAGCGCCGCAGCTTGCGCATCTAACGTGGCAGTGTCTGCGTGAAGCGCGTCGATACGGCGCTCTTCCTCATCGGCGCGAGCATCAATGACGTTCAGTCGAGACACAATGTCGGCTGCCAGCGACAAGTTGCCAGCCAAGGTCTGGATACCTGCATCACCGCGCAACAACTGGTCAGCAGCAATCAGTGCATCGGAAACTGCGTGTAGATCGGTGCCGCTGGCAATAGCAGCGTCAAGGAGATGAAGGATGTCGTCGGCCGAGGGGGCTACTCGGGTACTAGGCCGAGGGAGTATTCCGACAATTCCACACATAACGAAAGGTTAGGTCACCCGCGGGGACCCTTAGTGCCCACTCTCAATGACACCACCACGCACTGCAACAAGGGCAGATGCCAGGCGGTGTGCAACATCGGCTGCTGTCTGGTCATCGGCTGCTTCCACCATCACACGTACCAATGGCTCGGTGCCAGATGCCCGAACAAGAATTCGACCAGAGTCGCCAAGGACTGACTGTTCATGCGAGATGAGATCTGCAATGTCGGACACCGGATCAATGACCTTCTCGTCGGTGCGGATGTTGACCAACAATTGCGGAAACGATTGCATCACCGTTGCTGCTTCGTCCAGTGTCTGATGGTTACGCACCAGTGACTCGCACAAAATAAGTGCTGCCAATAAACCATCTCCAGTTGTTGCGTGTGCACGATGCACCACATGCCCGCTCTGTTCGCCGCCCAGAACAAAGTCGTACTCATCAAGTGCAACCAGCACATTGCGATCACCAACGGGTGTCACAACAACATCCACACCTAAGGTGCTCATTGCACGGTGAAACCCAAGATTTGTCATCACCGTGATGGCAACACCCTTATTGCGAAGAAGTCCGCGATTCATGAAATCATTCGCGGCAATGGCCATGATGTAGTCGCCATCAACCACCATTCCTGAACCAGAGACGGCCATCAGTCGATCTCCATCGCCATCAAATGCGATTCCCACATCGGCACGCTGGTCAATCACCGATGCAATGAGCCCTTCGAGGTGTGTCGCACCGCAGTGATCGTTGATGTTGCGACCATCTGGCGAACTGTGTATCTCATGCACCACGGCTCCCGCCGCTTGAAACACTTGCGGAGCGATTGAAGACATCGCGCCGTTGGCACAATCGAGAACAACCGACAATCCTGACAACGATGTGCCCACAACATTGATGCGATGAGCAATGTATTCATCAACAACGGCACGTGCATCGTGTTCAGTTCCTAAAGCAACAGGTGCAGGCTCAGCAATTAATGCATGCCACACGCGTTCAATTTCGATTTGTTCACTGTCGGCCAATTTGTTTCCGCCAGCAGCGAATACTTTGATTCCATTGTCAGTCCACGGATTATGCGATGCGGTGACTGCAATTCCCACCCAGTCGTATCGTTCTGAAGCGAACGCAACCGCTGGCGTGGGAACAATGCCCAGAAGTTGAACTGGCACGCCCTCGGCAGCACATCCATCAATGATTGCTTGCTGGAGTGCTTCTCCACTCTCGCGAGTGTCGCGACCAATGACCACAGTGGTGGGCTGCAACACTCGTACCACAGCGCGCGCTAAGTCGCGCGCGAGAACAGTGGTGAGCTCATGCAGTGCCACCCCGCGAACGCCGTCGGTTCCGAAGTGCAACATAGTGATTCCCTACGTAGTCGCGCAGTGCGCGACACACACGCCAATCAGCGCTTGGTGAACTGTGGCGCCTTACGCGCCTTCTTGAGACCGTACTTCTTGCTCTCCTTGCGACGTGCGTCGCGTGTGAGCAAGCCAGCCTTCTTCAACGCAGGACGTGATTCAGGATCGAGTTCGACCAACGAACGAGCAATTGCCATGCGCAATGCACCGGCTTGTCCGTTCACACCACCACCGAAAATGTTTGCTGCAATGTCGAACGATGTTTCGCGATCGGTGATGCGCAACGCTTCGGTAACAACCATGCGTTGTGTTGCAGTGGGGAAATACACCTCGATGGGCTTTCCATTGACAGTGATGTTTCCTGAACCAGCGCGCAAGATTGCGCGTGCTACCGCTTCTTTGCGGCGGCCAGTGGTTTGTGTAAGAGATGCGTTAGCCACGATGACTCCTAAATAGATCAGCGAGCCTTGGCGGCGCTGAGATCGAGAACGACTGGGGATTGTGCAGCATGTGGATGCTCTGCACCTGGGTACACCTTGAGCTTCTTGATCATCTGACGACCAAGTGGTCCCTTTGGCAACATGCCGGCAACTGAACGTGCAATGGCATCTGCAGGCTTACGGTTCAACAAGTTTTGGTATGACTCGCTCTTCAAACCACCGGGATAACCCGAGTAGGTGTACACCATGTTCTTGTCGGCCTTACCTGATGTCATAACAATCTTTGATGCATTGATGATGATGACGTGATCGCCCATGTCCATGTGAGGAGCGAACACTGGCTTGTGCTTGCCACGCAAGATGCGCGCAACTTCTGTGCAGAGACGACCAAGAACAAGACCCTCGGCATCGACGATGTGCCAAGTGCGCTGGATCTCGCTTGCTTTTGGTGAATAGGTACGCATGAGACTTCCTTAGTGGGGACCCAGATGGGCCGCCGGACCCGAAATTGGGGGCTTGGTAAGGATAGGGGCGATTTTGGCCTCACGGCAACTGCCATGGGCCAGCAATTACGCCAGCTATCAGGGGTGGATTCGGGTGCCGTCGTACCCCACGTCCCACAACACCAAACCCTGGGGCGGGGCAACAGGGGAACCATGCTGGCGGTGAGCCGCCACCATGACGGCGCGCATATCGCTGGGTGGGCGCTTGCCGAGCCCCACGTCCACCAAGAACCCCACCAGGCTTCGCACCATCTGATGGCAAAACGCATTGGCTCGAATGTCAAACATCACCACGTTCTCCCCTTCTTCGCGCCACGACGCATTGAAGACATACCGATTCATGGATGCTTCGGGTTCACCATCAGGAGTGTCTGGCTTTCGACAAAATGCAGCAAAGTTGTTCTCGCCGATGATGGCATCGCACGCAAGATTCATGAGTGGAATGGAGAGTGGCTTCCAGACATGCCATGCACGGTCCAACATCAACGGATTGGGGTGCGGAGAATTCCACACGGTGTATCGATACGAACGCCATGTTGCACTTCGTCGAGCATCGAAATCGTCATCGGCCCACTGCACATCAGACACTGCAACATGAGGTGCACACATGCTGTTCACACTTCTGATGAACGTCGAAAGGTTTGTGTCATGTGGAAGATCACACGACACCACTTGGCCTCGCGCATGCACCCCTGCATCGGTTCGCCCGGCAGTACTCAACACAATGGCGTGTTGTGTGATGGTGCTGATTGCAGTTGTTAAAACACCTTCAACTGTTTCAACGTCGTTATTAATTGCAAAACCGTGGAAGTGTGCACCGTGATATGACACACGCAAACGGGCCCGCCGAGTGGCGGGCCCGTTCATTGCATTGTTTTCCGGTTCCATGACCGGTGGAACTAGCGAACCAGTTCGATGCGCGCCATTGGCGCAGCGTCACCCTGGCGGGTTCCGAGTTTGAGGATGCGTGTGTAACCACCATTGCGAGCCATGTAGGCAGGCGCAATTTCATTCACAAGCTTGTTGGTCATTTCCTTGTCACCCAAGTAGCCCTGAATTTGACGGATGCGATGAACACGCATTGGTCCGTCTTCTTGTGCTTTCTTTGCTTTGGTGATGAGCTTCTCGGCGATAGGACGCAATGCCTTTGCCTTTGCTTCTGTGGTAACGATTCCTTCTGCAGCGAAAAGCGATGCAGCCATGTTTGCCATCAGCAAACGCTGGTGCGATGCACTTCCGCCGAAGCGTGGGGCGCGACGTGGTGTTGCCATTGTGGTGCTCCTTGAGTCCGGTACTTACGCGCGCAGTGAAAGGCCACGCTCATCCAATTTTTGGATGATTTCGTCGAGGCTCTTCTGGCCGAAGTTGGTGATGTTCAAAAGATCGTCGGTGCTCTTCAAGAGAAGTTCACCAATGGTGTTGATTTGTCCGCGCTTGAGGCAGTTGCGTGGGCGCTCGCTGAGATCAAGGTCTTCGATAGGAAGATCGAGGTCGGGCACGCCAACATTTGCTCCCACTGGCTCGCTGAGTTCAAGTGCTTGTGGCTCTTCGGACAATGTTGCGATGAGATCCACAAGTGAACGCAATGTTGCAGCTGCTGATGCAAGTGCTTCGCGTGGAGCAATTGAACCGTCTGTCTCGATGTCGAGAATGAGGCGGTCGTAGTTGGTGCTCTGTGCAACGCGTGTTGGCTCGACATCGAACATCACACGGCGAACTGGCGAGAAGATTGCGTCGATGGGAATAACTCCGATAACGCGGCTGTCTGCATCGCGGTCGGTGGACATGTAGCCACGACCACGCTCGATGGTGATGTCGAATCCCAACTGCGCACCGTTGTTCAACGTTGCGAGGTGCAGTGATGGATTCAAGATTTCAATGTCTGCAGTGGTCTGAATGTCTCCAGCCTTGAACTCTGCAGGACCCTTCACGTCGACACGCAAGACAACTGGTTCATCGCTGTGCGATACAACGACAACATCTTTCAAGTTCATGATGAGCTCGGTGATGTCTTCGGTCATGCCGTTGATAGTGGTGAACTCGTGCTCGACACCATCGAACTTCACGGTGGTGATAGCAGCACCGGGAATTGACGACAGCAGAGTGCGACGCAACGAGTTACCAATGGTGTGGCCAAAGCCTGGCTCGAGTGGACCAACGGCAAATCGCTGGCGTGTTGGATGGTCGTCGCCGATTGCTTCGACGGAAGGACGTTGGATGACAAGCATGGTGCTCTCCTGTATGACGGCTGAAAGAATTACTTCGAATAGAGCTCGACGATGAGCTGTTCGCGGACGGGTACGTCGATGTGCTCGCGCTGTGGAAGGTCGCGCACGGTGACTTGCTTGTCACCAGCTTCTAACCAACCAACGAGCGAACGGTCGATTGTGTCGATGTTGTGCTGGATCTGAATCATTTCTTTTGCCTTTGGTGACAATGAAATAACTTGTCCACGCTTGACGCGGTATGACGCAATGTCAACGCGCTTGCCATCGACCTGAATGAGACCGTGGTTCACGAACTGACGTGCTTGCGGACGGGTTGATGCCCAGCCTGCGCGGTACACGACATTGTCGAGGCGCTGTTCGAGAAGGCGCAACAGGTTTTCACCGGTGGGGCCTGCAAGACGGTTTGCCTCTTCGTATGTGCGACGGAACTGACGCTCGAGCACGCCGTAGATGTACTTAGCCTTTTGCTTTTCCTGCATTTGTGCGAGGTATTCAGAACCGGCGTTGCGGCGACGTGAACGGCCGTGTGCACCTGGTGGGAACGGACGACGATCAAGCGCCTTCGAACCCTTGGCGTTTTCAAAAATGTTTGTGTTAAGGCGACGCGAAATGCGCACCTTGGGACCGGTGTAGCGGGCCATGATTAGCTCCTCCGACGCTTTGGCTGGCGGCAACCGTTGTGCGGTACCGGGGTGACGTCCTTAATTCCAGACACTTCAATGCCCACGTTCTGAATGGAACGCAATGCAGTGTCGCGGCCTGAACCTGGACCCTTCACATGAACTTCGGCGCGACGAAGACCGTGCTCCATTGCAGCCTTTGCTGCTTTTTCTGCTGCCATTTGTGCAGCAAACGGAGTGGACTTACGTGAGCCCTTGAAACCAACACCACCAGAAGACGCCCATGAAATGACGTTGCCTTCCATGTCGGTGATGGAAACGATTGTGTTGTTGAACGAGCTCTTGATGTGCACCACACCAGAGGTGACGTTCTTGCGCTCGCGCTTGCGTGGACGGCGGCCGCCTGCTTGTGCCTTCGCCATGGAGTTACCTCACTGCCTTCTTCTTGTTTGCAACAGTCTTCTTTGGTCCCTTACGTGTGCGCGCGTTGGTGTGCGTGCGCTGTCCACGAACGGGAAGACCCTTGCGATGACGAACACCTTGGAGGCATCCGATTTCGATCTTTCGCTTGATGTCCTGCTGCACATCACGGCGCAGGTCACCTTCGACGGTGATGTTCTGATCAACCCATGCACGAATGCGATTCACTTCGTCTTCTGTGAGATCGCGAACGCGTGTGTTGGGATTGAGTCCGGTTGCGTCGCAAATCTTTTGCGAAGTTGGTCGACCAATACCAAAGATGTATGTCAACGAAATTTCCAAACGCTTTTCGCGTGGAATGTCGACGCCAGCAATACGTGCCATGTGTTTACGTGTCCTTCGTTGACTCTCTTAGCCCTGGCGCTGCTTGTGCCGGGGGTTTTCGCAGATCACCATCACACGCCCGTGACGACGGATGACCTTGCACTTTTCACAAATTTTCTTGACGCTCGGGCGTACTTTCATTGCGATCTCACTTGAAGCGGTATGTAATACGACCGCGTGTGAGGTCGTATGGGGTGAGCTCAACCTGAACTTTGTCGCCAGGAAGAATGCGGATGTAATGCATACGCATTTTTCCAGAGATATGCGCGAGCACTTTGTGGCCGTTCTCTAACTCCACACGAAACATTGCGTTCGGTAGTGATTCGAGAATGGTGCCTTCAAGCACAATCGCATCTTCTTTTGGCTTAGCCAGGGTGGTCTCCTTGATTGATGGAACGGTTGCCCCATAGCAGAACTGCGACAGGGGCGAGTGGCAATGCTATCGGCGCATTTTCCTAGCGCCAATAGGCATCTAGCGCCTTTGTTCGACCGCCTTGGTGAGGCGGTCAAAGACGTCATCGGGGCTGCCGACCCCGTCAACGGTGATCAGGCGGCCCGATGAGCCGTAGTAGTCGATGAGGGGCTGGGTCTGGGTCTCGTACAGGTCGAGGCGCTGGTTGATGGCCACCGGGGTGTCGTCATCGCGCTGCACCACGTCTCCCCCACAGTTATCGCAGGTCCAGGGACTGGGGTCGTTGCCCGATGCCTGGTAGTTGGCGCCACAGTCTCGACAGACCCGGCGAGCTGATAAGCGGGACAGAACCAGGTCCCGAGGAACATCGAGGTCGATGGCCATCTCGAGTGGGCGTGACGATGTGATCTCGTCAAGTGCGATGGCCTGGGCCACGGTGCGAGGGAATCCGTCGAGGATGTATCCCCGGGTGCGTGCATCGTCGGCTTCAAGACGTTCGGCCACGATGCCCACCATGATGTCGTCGCCCACCAATTTGCCAGCATCAATAACGGCCTTGGCCATCTTGCCCAATTCGGTGCCCTCACGCACAGCGGCGCGCAACATGTCGCCGGTTGAGATATGAGGAATGACGAGGTGGCGCGACAAACGCACGCACTGCGTTCCTTTGCCCGCTCCCTGGCGACCCAATAGCACTATCCGTGCACCCGGAATCATGTCTGTACCAACCTAAACCATCGCCCGCGTGAGGCAGATGGTCACTTCAAGAAACCCTCATAGTTGCGGAGCATCAATTGACTGTCGATCTGGCGCATGAACTCAAGCGCAACACCGACAGCAATGAGAACCGTGGTACCTGCGAATGGGAATGACTGAACATCGCCAACCCACAAAATGATGTACGGCAAGATGGCAATGAAGCCGACGAAAATTGCACCTGGCAAGGTGATGCGGTTGACCGCACGAGCCAGATAACTCTCTGTTTGTTGTCCAGGACGAATACCGGGGATGAAGCCACCCTGCTTACGCAACTGATCTGCCTGACGAATGGGATCGAATGCAATGGAGTTGTAGAAGTACGCAAACGCAATGATGAGCAAGAAGAAGCCCACGATGTACACAAGGTTTTGGCTGTTCACCAAGTAGTCGTTCACGAACGAGGCGATAGATCCGCGCCAGCCCTCTGCGCTACCCAACATGTTTGAGAGCAACACAGGCAACAACAACACAGACGAAGCAAAAATGATGGGCACAATTCCGGCCTGGTTGACCTTAAGTGGAATGTAAGTGCTTTGACCACCCATCATGCGACGACCAACAACGCGCTTAGCGAATTGCACCGGAATTCGGCGCTGACCGAGTTCAACACGAACGACTGCAGCCAAGATTGCAAGCGAAGCGATCACGAGAATGGTGAAAACCACAAACTTCTTGCTCTGCAAAATTGAGTAGTAGTTATAGGGCAAACCGGCAACAACCGATGCAAAAATCAAGACGGACATTCCATTAGAAATGCCACGTTGACTAATGAGTTCTCCCATCCACATCAGCAATGCGGTACCAGCAACAAGTGATGGAATGACGAGCAATGCACGTGGCATGAACGGATCGAGCAGCACGACGTCGGGTGCTTGTGCAGCTGCGCCAATGAACGCCGAACCATTTCCTTGACCGAAAATAAACGTGAGACCAGAACCCTGCAACAACGCAATACCAATGGCAACGTAACGAGTCCACTGTGTGATTTTGCGTTGACCAACTGCGCCCATCTCTTGCCATTCCTGCAACTTAGGAATAACAACGTTCAACACCTGCATGATGATGCTGGACGTGATGTACGGCATGATTCCCAACGCAAAGATGGAGAATGATCCGAATGCGCCACCTGAGAACAGGTTGAGGAAACCAAGTGCACCTTGTGAGTTGGCAGATTCACGCAACTGCGCAACTGCGTTTGCATCTACACCAGGAACGCGAATTGACGAACCAAAGCGATAGACCAAGATCATCATCACTGTGAAGAAAAGCTTCTTGCGAAGATCTTCTACTCTGAAGATGTTCATCACATTTGAGAACACTTGGTACTCCTTGTAAACGTCAGGCGAAACCTGGTGCGGCGATTAGCGGTTGGTGAACTGGTTGCCGTTTGCAGCAGGACGAACCTTGAACGGCAACGGCAAGATGGTGACAGATCCACCTGCAGCCACGATGGCCTTTTCTGCCGACTTGGACACTGCATGTGCAGAGACCTTGACAGCAATGGAGATTTCTCCACGACCCAATACCTTGACGAAGGTTCCCTTGTGAGCAACACCCTTGTCGACCAAGATGTCGGGGTTAACTTCGCTCAGACCAAGTTCATTCAATGAATCGAGGTTGACGGCGTAGTACTCAACGCGGAATGGGTTGTTGAATCCCTTCAACTTTGGAACGCGTTGCTTCAATGGCATCTGACCACCTTCGAAACCACGTGCCACCTTGCCGCGACCACGAGCGTGCTGACCCTTGGTACCACGGCCGGCGGTCTTACCGCCCTTACCGCCCGTACCACGACCAACGCGCTTCTGGCGCTTGACGCTTCCTGGTGCTGGTGCGAGTTCATCAACGCGCATGATCAGTTCTCCTGTACTTCCACGAGGTGCGGAACGCGTGCAAGCATTCCGCGAATTTCTGGACGATCGGGGACAGTGTTGGTGTCACCAATCTTGCTAAGACCAAGAGCGCGAAGTGTTCCGCGGGTCTTTGGCTTTGCGCCAATCTTTGAGCGCTTGAGGGTAACGGTGATGGTCTTGTCAGCCATGGTTAGTGAGCCTCTCCGGCAGCTGTTGCCTTCTTGCGATCGGTGTATGCCTTCAGCATTCCCTTCGGCACGAATGAATCAGCAGGAATTCCGCGACGCTTTGCTACCTCGTCGGGGCGCTGCAATTGACGCAGACCTTCGATGGTTGCACGTGCAACGTTGATTGCATTTGCTGAGCCAAGTGACTTTGCAAGGACATCATGGATTCCGGCTTCTTCCAAGATGATGCGCGCAGCACCACCGGCGATAACTCCGGTACCAGGTGCAGCGGGCTTCAACAGAACTCGACCTGCGCCAGAGATTCCGAGAATGGGGTGCGTGATAGTGGAGCCAGCAAGTGCAACGTCGAACATGTTTCGCTTTGCTTCTTCTGTTCCCTTTTGGATTGCCAAAGGAACTTCCTTTGCCTTTCCGTATCCAAGACCTACGCGGCCATTGCCGTCACCGACAACCACGAGTGCAGTGAAGGAGAAGCGACGTCCACCCTTCACAACCTTTGCAACGCGGTTGATGTGAATGACGCGCGACTCGCGCAATGCACCTGGTTCAGGTGTTGTATTTGTAACTACGTTGCTCATCAGAACTCCAGTCCTGCTTCACGTGCGGCTTCTGCCGCAGCGGCAACACGACCGTGGTATGCGAATCCACCGCGGTCGAAAACCACTGCAGTGACACCCGCTGCCTTAGCGCGTTGTGCGATTAATTGTCCAACCTTTGTTGCTGCTGCAACTGTTGCGCCGCTATCGCTGCGCAACGATGTTTCCACTGACGATGCTGCGGCAACGGTGTGTCCGAGATCGTCGTTGATGAGCTGCATGTTGAAATGCTTGTTGGTGCGATGCACTGCGAGACGTGGACGCTCTGCAGTGCCATGAATCTTCTTGCGCACACGACGGTGACGGCGAAGACGCGATTCGCGACGAACTTTTGCGATGTTTGCCATGATGAAACCTTTGCTACCGAATCACTTCTTGCCGGTCTTGCCGGCCTTACGAAGAACACGCTCACCGAGGTAACGCACGCCCTTGCCCTTGTATGGCTCTGGCTTACGAATGGAGCGAATGTTTGCCGCAACTTGACCGACCAACTCTTTGTCGATGCCCTTCACGATGACGCGAGTCTGTGCAGGGATTTCAAAAGTGATGCCGTCTGGTGCGGGAACAACAACTGGGTGCGAGAAACCAAGTGCAAGACGCAAGTTTGTTCCTTGTGCCTCTGCACGGTAACCAACGCCAATGATTTCCAATTCCTTGGCAAATCCATCGGTGACACCAATGATCATGTTGTTCACGAGTGTGCGAGTAAGTCCGTGCAGCGAACGGTTTTGGCGTTCGTCGTTTGGACGCTCAACAAGAATTGTGTTTTCTTCCTTGCGAACAACAATGTCGCCAGGAATATCGCGGGACAATGTTCCCTTTGGTCCCTTCACAGAAACGTTGCGACCAGAAATGGTGACATCGACTCCTGCGGGAACTGTGATGGGGGCTTTTCCAATACGTGACATATCGATTCCTACTTTCGTCCCCGGGTCACCACACGAAGCACAGGACTTCGCCGCCCACTTTGCGCTTGCGCGCTTCGCGGTCGGTCATCAGACCTTGACTGGTGGACAGAACAGCAACGCCAAGACCGCCGAGAACTCGGGGCACTTCTTTGGAGTTGCGATACACGCGAAGACCTGGTGTTGAGACGCGAGTCAAACCACTGATGGTGCGGCTGCGTTCGTTGGAGTATTTCAGTGTGAGAGTGAGGACATTGCCTGGGCCCTTCGTGGCGGGAGCCACGGAGAAATCGGCGATGTAGCCCTCTTTCTTCAAGATGTCAGCGAGAGCAACTTTTTGCTTCGATGAAGGCATGGCCACTGTCTCTTTGTACGCAGTGTTTGCGTTGCGGAGACGTGTAAGCATGTCGGCGATGGGATCAGTCATCATGATGGGTACCTCACCAGCTCGCCTTTGTCACGCCTGGGATTTCTCCGGCGTGAGCCATTTCACGAAGACATACGCGGCACAAACCGAACTTGCGGTAGACCGAACGAGCGCGACCGCACTTACGGCAACGCGTATATGCACGCACCTTGAACTTGGGCTTTGCATTCGCCTTATTGATGAGCGACTTCTTTGCCATTGTCCTTTACCTACTTCTTCTTGCCGCCGCGGACGGGACCACGGGACTTGGGCTTCTTACGTGCGGGGGCTCCACCCTCGTTGCCACGCTTGAAGGGGAAACCGAATGCGTCGAGAAGAGCCTTGCCCGCCTCGTCGTTGACCGCCGTTGTGACGATCGTGATGTCCATGCCTTGTGGGGCATCGATCTTGTCGTAATCAATTTCGGGGAACACTGTTTGCTCAGTGAGACCGAAGGTGTAGTTGCCGCGACCATCCCACGAATGTGCAGGGAGACCACGGAAGTCACGAATACGAGGAATTGCGATTGCCAACAAGCGGTCGAAGAACTCCCACATGCGGTCGCCACGCAAGGTGACCTTGCAACCAATTGCCTGATTTTCGCGAAGCTTAAAACCGGCGATGGAATCACGCGACTTGGTCACAATGGGCTTCTGACCAGCAATTGCGGTGAGATCTGCAACGGCACTATCCAACAGCGATGGCTGTTGTGTGGCCTTGCCAACACCCATGTTGATCACAATCTTTTCCAACTTAGGAACTTGCATCACGTTGCTGAGACCGAGTTGTGCAAGCAAAGCCTGCTTCACTTCGGCTTCGTAACGAGCCTTAAGACGAGGAGCGGTGTCGGTCGTCATCAGACTTCCTTTCCTGACTTCTTGGCGACGCGCACTTTGGTGCCGTCTTCCTTGACCTTGTACCCGATGCGTGTTGGCTTGCCATCGACCACGAGCATCACGTTTGATGCGTCGATAGGCATTGGCTGCTCAACGATTCCTGCGGTTTGATTTGTTTGAGTGGCCTTGCGATGGCGCTTTGCAATGTTTGCGCCTTCAACAATCACCTTGTTCTCCTTAGGAAGAGCCTTGATGATGGTGCCGCGCTTGCCTGCATCTTTGCCAGCAATGATTTGCACTTCGTCTTTTGCTTTGAACTTCATGGCCTACAACACCTCCGGTGCAAGCGAAACAATTCGCATGAACTTCTTGTCACGCAGTTCACGACCAACAGGTCCGAAAATACGGGTGCCACGTGGTGTGAGATCTTCTTTGATGAGTACTGCGGCGTTTTCGTCGAAACGGATGTAGCTGCCGTCGGGACGACGCTTTTCCTTCTTGACGCGCACGACTACGCAGCGAACAACTTCACCCTTCTTCACGCCAGCGCCAGGAATGGCGTCTTTGACGGTCCCGATGAAGACGTCACCGATAGATGCGTAACGACGACGCGTACCACCGAGAACTTTGATAACGAGAACTTCTTTTGCGCCACTGTTGTCGGCAACACGAAGTCGTGACTCTTGCTGGATCACTTTGCACGCTCCAGAATTTCAACGATGCGCCAGCGCTTCAGCTTTGACATCGGACGGACTTCCATGACGCGAACGCGGTCGCCAACATTGACGTCGTTGGCCTCGTCGTGTGCATAGAGCTTCTTTGTGCGAAGAACGAACTTGTCGTACTTCGCGTGACGAACGCGCTCGACAACTGCGATGACTGCAGTCTGGTTCATCTTATTGGAGACAACGAGACCTTCGCGGATTTTGCGCGCGTTGCGTTCTGAGTTGGTTACTTCTGCCATGTGACTACTCACTTCCCGGCTGCTTCAGCCGCAGCGATTTCGCGCTGACGGATGAGTGTGTTGATACGGGCGATTTGGCGACGCACTTTGCGCATCTCGTCATGCTTGTCGAGTTGGCCTGTTGCATTGCGGAATCGCAGGTTGAGAGACTCTTGCTTTGTTGCGCGAAGCTCTGCCACAAGTGCGGCGAGATCCATGTCGCGGAGTTCGGAAATTGAACGTGCCATTTTCAGTACCTCGATGACCTAGATTTGCTCGTCGCGGCTGATGACGCGAGCCTTGATGGGCAACTTCTGCACGGCGCGCTCGAGAGCGGCGCGTGCTGTTTCCTCTGACGGATATGACAACTCGAAGAGAATGCGACCTGGCTTCACCACAGCAACCCAAAACTCTGGGTTGCCTTTTCCTGAACCCATGCGTGTTTCTGCAGGCTTCTTGGTGACGGGCTTGTCGGGGAACACGTTGATCCACACTTTGCCGCCACGCTTGATGTGACGAGTCATGGCAATACGTGCTGCTTCAATTTGGCGCGCAGTAATCCAGCCTGGTTCCAATGCCTGAATTCCGTACTCGCCGAATGCGAGTGCGTTTCCACCCTTGGAGTTGCCGGTCATACGACCACGCTGCTGCTTACGGTGCTTGACCTTACGGGGCATCAACATGACTAGTCCTCGCCTCGGAGTTTGGGAGTTTCGTGCGAGTCATGAAGACGACGCTCGATGGCCTCTTCTTCTTCCAACAAACGCTCGAACTCAGGATCTGCTGGCTTCACAAGTGGAGCCATTTCATCTGCAGGTGCTTCTGCTGCAACACGCGGACCAGCTGATGACACAACCTTGCGTGATGCAGGCTGCTCTGCCACTGCTTGTCCAGATGTATCGCCCACTGCCATAGCAGCTTCACGAGAAATCTTGTCTTGTGTTGTGGTCTTGTACGGAACAATGTCGCCCTTGTACAACCACACCTTGACGCCCACGCGACCAGAGCTTGTGCGAGCTTCGCGGAAGCCGTAATCGATATCTGCGCGCAGTGTGTGCAATGGAACACGCCCTTCGCGGTACCACTCGGTGCGGCTCATTTCTGCGCCACCCAAACGCCCTGAACACTGAACACGAATGCCCAGCGCGCCAAACTTTTGTGCGTTCTGAACAGCGCGCTTCATCGCACGACGGAATGCGATGCGGTTGACCAACTGGTCAGCAACGCCTTGTGCGATCAATGCAGCATCAAGTTCTGCTTGCTTGATTTCAACAATGTTCAACTGCAAACGGTTGTTACCAGTGATGTGTGCAAGACCGGCTCGAAGTTCGTCGGCCTTTGCACCCTTACGACCAATAACAATTCCGGGACGTGCAGTGTGCACGTCGATGCGGAGCTTGTCACGTGTGCGCTCTACTTCAACGCGGCTGACAGCCGCATCTTCGAGAGTGGTCATGAGGTACTCACGAATTTTCCAGTCTTCGGTGAGATAGTCCTTGTACTCACGCTCACTGAACCAACGGCTCTTCCAATCGGTGGTGACACCAAGGCGGAAGCCGTACGGATTGATCTTCTGGCCCATCAGTTGCCTGCTTCTTCGGTGGTTGTTGAATCTTCTGCGGGTGCTTCGACGACAGGTGCTTCATCGACAGGTGCTTCTTGCGCTGGCGCGGCAGCCTTACGGCTTGCAGCAACACGAGCACGACGGCTACTTGTTGGTGCACCCTTTGCCATGGTCTTTGCTTCACGCACTGCGAGCTGTTCGTCGCTCATGCGATCAACAATGACGGTGATGTGGCATGTGCGCTTGTTGATTTTTCCGGCACGTCCCTTTGCACGTGGACGGAAACGCTTCAACGTTGGACCTTCGTCGGCGAAACATGCCTTGACGAAAAGTTCGTCGGCATCGAGTTCGTCATTGGTTGTTGCGTTGGCAACAGCCGACGCGAGAACCTTGCGTACAACGCGGGCCATTTCACGATCGGTGAACTGCAAGATTTCGTCTGCGGTGCGTACGTCTTGATTACGAACGAGGTTCAACACCACGCGCGCCTTCGATGCGGATGAACGCACATACTTTGCGCTTGCCTTGCTGCCACTCTTTGTTCCGGCAATGCGGTTTGCTTCATTCAGCTTTGGACCGGTCATGACTACCTCTTCGAGTTCTTCTCTTGTCCGGCATGGAAGCGGAAGGTACGTGTGGGCGAGAATTCACCAAGCTTGTGACCCACCATTGATTCGGTGACGTACACAGGCACGTGCTTGCGACCATCGTGAACGGCAATGGTGTGACCCACCATGTCGGGAACGATGGTGGAACGACGTGACCAGGTCTTGATGACTTTGCGGTCGCCTGATTCGTTGGCGGCGTCGATCTTCTTGAGCAAGTGCTCATCGACGAATGGACCCTTTTTGAGGCTGCGAGACATGTGTTACCTCCGTCCCTTTCCTGCGCGACGACGGCGAACAATAAGTTGCTGCGACGGCTTGTTTGTATTGCGGGTACGACCTTCGGGCTTGCCCCATGGAGACACTGGCGGACGACCACCAGAGGTCTTTCCTTCACCACCACCGAGTGGGTGGTCGACAGGGTTCATAGCAACACCGCGAGTTTGTGGGCGTACACCCTTCCAGCGGTTACGTCCGGCCTTACCGATCTTGATGAGTTCATGCTCGGAGTTGCCAACTTCACCAACAGTTGCGCGGCAATCGAGAAGAACGCGACGCATTTCGGTTGATGGCAAACGCAATGTTGCGAAGTCGCCATCTTTTGCAACGAGCTGCACTGCCATTCCTGCAGAGCGACCAATTTTTCCGCCCTGACCAGGACGCAATTCAACGTTGTGCACCACAGTACCGACGGGCATGTAACGCAATTGCATGGCGTTACCTGGCTTGATGTCTGCACCGTGTCCGCTTTCTACACGCATGCCAACTTCAAGACCCTTCGGAGCAAGGATGTATGCCTTGGTTCCATCGGTGTAGTGAAGAAGTGCAATGCGGCACGTACGGTTCGGGTCGTATTCAATTGATGCAACTTTTGCGGGAACACCGTCTTTGTTGCGCTTGAAGTCGATGATGCGGTACTGACGCTTGTGTGCTCCACCTTTGTGGCGAGCAGTCTTGCGTCCGTACGAGTTACGACCACCAGTGTTGGACTTCGATGCAAGAAGTGTTTTTTCTGGTGTGGTCTTTGTGATTTCTGCAAAGTCAGACACCGTCTGGAAACGACGGCCGGGGCTTGTTGGCTTGCGCTTACGAATTGCCATGATGCTCTCAGCTTTCGAACAACGGGATCTTGCTTCCCGCTGCGAGGGTGACGATGGCCCGCTTGGTGTGCGGACGCTGACCGATTCGGTTGGAGTTGCGTGTGCGCTGGTACTTGCCCTTGCGGTTCAAGGTGTTGACCTTCAGCACTTTGACGCCCCAGATTGCCTCGATTGCATCGTGGATTTCTGGCTTAGTTGCATCGACATGAACTTGGAATGTGTACACGTCGGTTTCCATTAACGCGTAGCTCTTCTCAGAGACCACGGGCTGAATGATGATGTCGCGTGGGTCTTTCATTACTTCGCGTCCTTTGTTCCGGGAAGGCTGTCTTGCGAGAAGACAACCCAGTCGTTGCAGAGCACGTCGTACGCATTCAATTCACCAACGAACAGAACGTGAACATTGGGAAGATTGCGGAAGCTCTTGATTGCGTTCTCTTCTTGCGGAGTGACAACAACAAGAACCTTGCCGGTTGCGCCGATTGCTTCGAGAGTCTTGATTGCAGCCTTGGTGCTTGGTGCATCGAGTCCCCATGAATCGAGAACTACAACGCGGCCTTCGTTGTTGCGATCTGACAATGCAGATGCAAGTGCGAGGCGAACCATCTTGCGAGGAGTGCGCTGCGAGTACGAACGTGGTTGTGGTCCGTGTGCAATACCACCACCTGTGTAATGAGGTGCCTGCATGGAACCCTGACGAGCTCCACCAGTTCCCTTCTGACGGAATGGCTTCTTGCCTGTTCCGGAAACTTCTGCACGAGTCTTTGTTGCAGATGTACCTGCACGACGACTTGCGAGCTGTGCTTTGACAACTTGGTGCATGACAGGAACGTTTGGCTGAACTGCAAACAGATCGTCTGCTACTTCAACATTTCCTGCTGCCTTGCCAGATGCGTTCTTCAATGCGATAGATGCCATGAGAATCACTTCGCCTTTACTGCGTTACGCACGATGACAACGCCACCGTTTGGACCAGGAACAGAACCTTTGACAAGCAACAGACCACGCTCTGGGTCTGCCTGAACAATTTCAAGATTCAAAGTGGTGACTTGTTCGTGTCCCATGTGACCAGCCATGCGAAGACCCTTGAACACGCGTCCGGGGAATGAACATGAACCGATAGAACCTGGTGCACGGTGATGCTTGTGGTTACCGTGGCTTGCGCCCTGGCCATTGAAGTTGTGACGCTTCATTCCACCTGCGAAACCTTTACCGCGGCTGACCGCGGTGACATCTACCTTCTCGCCTGCAGCAAGAATGTCTGCGCCAAGTTCTTGGCCAACTTCGAACCCATCGACTGAGTCGAGACGAAGTTCAACAAGTCGACGACCTGCCTCTACGTTCGCCTTTGCGAAGTGTCCTTGTTCTGGCTTGCTCAACTTGTTCGCAGCTTTTTGTCCGTATGTAACTTGCAGAGCGGTGTATCCGTCGCGGTCATTTGTTTTGACTTGAACGACGCGCACCGGCTCGACGCGCAGAACTGTGACGGGGATGACGCGTTGGTCATCTCCCCACACCTGTGTCATGCCGACTTTCTCGCCGACGATCGCTTTTTGTGCCATGGCGGCAACCCTTTTTCTCGTTGGTTATTCACGCAAATGCTCCGACAACATTTCTGTTGACGGAGCACCTGTCTGGGTTTTGCCGTGTGGTTCCACTTTGCATTTCTGCATTGCGGCCTTCACGGACGTCGATTGTGTTTTCGACGATCGATCTAGCTTTTCGAGCCGAAGCCCGAATCGCACGGAGTGGTAACGCTATCGGGGGAATGGAACCGCCACACCCCCAAAATCTGAGACACCTCGTCCCCAAAATCTGAGACACCACGCACCAGCCTGACTCCGGAGAGATGTCGCCTCGTCATAATTTGTGTGATTGTGAATACCCCCCAGCACGTTGGTGAGTATTTGTCACCCCTCTTGGCTCTCCGACTGCCTGGAAGGTCAGACCACTTCTCCGGGGCCGCTTCCCCTCTACCATCAACTCCATGACCCCTGTTTCCGAGCGCGACATCGCTACATATCAATCAGATGGCTGTGTGATTTTGCGCGGAGTCCTCTCCGCTGGCGACCTTGCCCAGATTGAAGCTGGTGTCCAGGCCAACCTGAACCAGCCCAGCCAGTGGTCGAATGACTACACCCCAGAGGGAAGCGGCGGGCGGTTCTTTGATGACTATGTCAACTGGCAACGAATTCCCGAGTTTGCCCAGACCGCGCTTCATGGGCCACTCCCCTCAATTGCGGGCGCTCTCATGGACACACACGCCCCACGCTTTTTTCATGAGCATGTCCTGGTGAAAGAACCCGGCACTGCCACTCCTACGCCGTGGCACCACGATGATCCGTATTACGGCGTGGAAGGCATGAGCAATGTCAGCTTGTGGGTACCTCTTGACTCGGTTCCAACACAGATTGCACTGCGTTGCATTCGCGGAAGTCATCTCATTCCACGACGCTTCATTCCCAATCGTTTTGTTGACGACTCGCCGTATGTTGCCGAAGCCCACGGGTTCGAGCTGTTTCCTTCTGTTGACGAATTGGAATCACTCGGCGAAACAATCGTGTGCGCAGCCGAACCTGGTGACGTTGTTGCATTTCATTTTCGAACGCTGCACTCGGCACCGGGCACACAAGAGCACCCACATCGTCGACGCATCGTCAGTTACAGATACGTAGGAGACGATGTTCGCTGGATAACACGACCATGGAAAACGTCACCACCGTTTGAAGCAGCAGGCCTTCACGATGGTGACGTTCTGGATGACGCTCGCTTTCCTCGAGTATCACTACCCGCGTAACAGTTACTCCTGTTCGCGCGCAACCAATGTTGCGTTCAACGTGACTTTCTTTTCATCGCGTTCAACAACGATGGTGATTGTCTCGCCTGGTGCGCTGTCGCGAATAATTGCAACCAATGCTTCGTCACCCATGATGGGTTGGTCGTTAATGGAAATCACAATGTCTCCAACTCGCACACCAGCTTTTGCTGCAGGTGAACCTGATGTCACTTCGCCAATAACAGCACCAGCACCACCGTCATTTCTGTTACCCAAACTGATTCCAAGGAAACCTTGTTGACGTGTTCCACCCTGGGCAATCTCTGTCAAAATACGCGACACCCGTTGCACTTCTTCAACACCAATTGCGAAGCCAATGTTGTTTGCCGAACTGGACATTCCACCAGTTGCTACTGCAGTGTTGATGCCAACTACTTGACCATTCATGTTGATGAGTGGTCCGCCTGAATTACCGGACGAAATTGCTGCATCTGTTTGAATGAGAGCATTCAAGAATGTGTCGCCGTCTAGCTGCAATGTGCGATTCAGCGCAGAAATAATTCCTGAGGTCACGCTAGGGCCACCGTCAAGGGCCAATGCATAACCCACTGCAACAACAGGATCACCAACGGCAATTGACTTTGGATCGGCAAAAGTTGCGGCCACAAGTCCAGTGGTGTTTCGCAGTTTGATTAATGCCATGTCATTGCTGGGATCAGTTGCCAGCACATCTGCGGTAATTGGACTTGTTTCGCCGTACAAACGAACACGTGCAGTCTTTGAACCTTCCACCACATGGTTATTGGTCAAAATTTCACCGTCGGAGGTGACGATGATTCCGGTACCAACTGCTTCACCAGATGAAGACACGCTGTCAATGGTGACCACGCTCGGTGCAATGACTTCGGCAGCCTTTGCAACATTTGAATTTCCGATGTCACCAGATTTCACCGGTGCTGCTGTCACTAAGGGGGATGTACTTGCGTTCTGGTCAGAGTCGGTGACAGCTGCACCCAAGAGACCGCCAATGACACCGGCGCCAAACGCCATGGACAAGATGACAATCAATGCCCCAATGCGGGGTCCAAGACCACGCTTTGCGGTGGGAACTTGAGGAGGAGTATTGACCCAATGTGAATCGCTCATGGGTGTAAGTATCTCGCCGTTTGATGGTCAATTGTCAGCAGAATCGTCAAGAATTCTCTAAGAATTTGTGAGGACATAAAAAAGTGGGGCGGCCCGAAGACCGCCCCACTTTGTGAAATTTGTCAGATGACGTATTAGCCCTGAATCTTGATTTCGATGTCCACGCCAGCAGGAAGCTCGATGCGCTGCAGCGAATCGATGGTCTTGTTGTTGGGCTCGACAATGTCGATCAGGCGCTTGTGGATACGCATTTCAAAGTGCTCGCGTGAGTCCTTGTCAATGTGTGGTCCACGAATCACCGTGAAACGATGCTTGTCGGTGGGCAATGGAATTGGTCCACGGATCTTTGCATTGGTGCGAAGAACTGTTTCCACAATCATGCGCGTTGACTTGTCGATGATGTCGTGATCAAACGCCTTCAAGCGGATACGAATGCTGTTAGTAGCCATTGGTGCAGTCCGTTACTTGAGGATCTTTGTGACGCGACCAGCACCAACAGTGCGGCCACCCTCACGA
>VFQT010000105.1_pt1 | contig 132310 bp, 141 predicted proteins | sample 3512381 | NCBI WGS metagenome assembly VFQT01 (sample SAMN10412376, study PRJNA504923) | tailings metagenome | isolation source: Relicate 2 Philex TSF3 active mining site | place: Philippines: Tuba, Benguet | collected 2017-08-29
ATTCCAAACAGATGATCCTAAAGATGATATTGATGTGACGGAGCTTTTGCATTATTGCCAAACAGCTTCAGCATTCCAACAAAACCTTCAAGATCAGTTAGAATCAGCTGAAAAAAATAATGTTGCAATGGAACAAAAAATTGCTTTGTGCCAAGGAAAATTTTCACAATTGCAGAAGATTATTAATGCTCAGCAAAAAAGAATTTTAAAGTTAAATCAAAAAGATAAAAATTGGTTTGAATTTTGTACAAAGATTATAATGATTAACTACATGCTTATCTGGAGTGTAGCAAATGCCTCTCTTATAAAAAAGAAATGTGATGCGCTGTCAGAAGTCAAATTATTGAGTAACAGAGTAAAGCGTCTAAAAACTATAGCAGGAATAATGACTGGTTTATTGGGTGTATGGTTTTTTTATCGTTATGGCATAAGGCATAAAGATGTAACTGTGTTATTTAAAACCATTCTTAATTATTGCAAACAGAAATTTTCTAGAGCTTAACATAGGTGCTATCTGATGAGTTTTTAATGTTTGTGTATAATAAGAATATGCTTATAATAAAATGCTTATAAAAATTTGTGTACTCTTAATTTTGGTAGTTTTAATCCTGCTGCAAATAGATAAAATTATTGGAGGTTATTATGATTTTTTTGATTAAACGTACATTATTAATAACTATTGTATTAATACACGCACCTTATGTAATGGTTGCTCAAGAGATATCATTTGATCCCCCTCGGGAAGCACGTAAGGCTATTCAGTTAGAAGAAAAACGATATGTACAAGATTCTGAATTGAATAGCTTTATAATGTTTGGTGTTCAAATTCCAGCACATACTATTGTTGTAACATCACCAACTGACTTTTCAGGCAAGGCATTTTTACAAAAGTTACAAGAATATAATCAGACTTTTTTTCATAATGCAAGATCAAGAAATTATTCTGACCTTCAACTTTTATATTTAAGTGATTGTGCTAAAAAATTTTTATGTGAAAATTTTGATGCAAGAATAAATGACGATCCATTTAATAGAAAATTCGTATCTGAAGAAGGTAATAATGGTCAAATTAATTTTATTCTTGGTAATTTGATGCAACAACAAAGGTTATTACATCAAGAGGTTCAAGCCTTATATAAAGATAGATTGGAAGTTTTGGAAAATTTTAAAAACATAATGGAAAAAACATCTAAAAAAAGAGATGAAGATCTTGAAAATTTTCTTAGAAGAAAAAAAAGGGTTAATGACAAAGCATTTGAAGCTCTCATGGGCTATTCAAGTGCCGATGATGCTGATGATGAAGATGATTGTGTGGCTTAAAAATTATTTTTGTTAATAATAAATAATTAACTAATAAATGGAGTTATTATGAAAAAGATAGGTAAAAATATAGTAGTATTACCATTTTTTTGTTTTACATTATTAGTGTCTTATCTTAATGCAGCACAAGATGATCGTGTTGTTAAAAATTATTTGGAATCTCTTTTTAGTTCAAATGATATTTTATTTATTAATGCTGATTATTACTTACAATGTTCAGACGATTTAATAAATAGGATTGTTACGTATCTGAATAATAATAACATAAATACGTCATTAAAAGATCATTTAAACGGTAAAAAAAATCTTACAAAACAACAGTTAAAAACAATTGTGGCGTCTTATGGAATTAATGAAAAATCTGAGGGTCTTGATTCTAAGATTATTATGGAGATCATTAATAATTGTAATAGTTATTTTGTAAGAGATAGAGCAATTTTTGTTGTACCTGCTCAACAACCTCAACCGCAGAGTCTTAAAACAGAAAAAAATTTGAAAGATGGTAAAACAAATTCTTCTTCTAAAAGTAATTCTTTGGTTCCCGTACAAAAACAATCATGGTTAAAGGTAAAGCAGTTTGTTGCATTGTGTGTAGTTGTGTATGGTTTATATAAATTGTATAAGCATCCAAAGATACTGTTTGTGTGTATGCAGTTTATTAAAAAGAAATTTTTATATTCATAAAAAATGGTTAAATGTGAGGTTGTTATGAAAAAATGGTTTTTATTATTAGTTATTTTTATGGGCATAATGCCTGTATTAGGTTCTCAATCATCATCAACTTTTAATTCTGATGATTCAGAAGAAGAATATTTTGATGCAATCAATGATGTTAATTTTGATAATGCTTCTGTTGAAAGCGACTCAGAAATTGTGGGTAGTTCTATGAATAATCCGTCTGGAGTTTCAGAAAGTATTGATAAAAGATCATCATCTTCACCAGAACATGAATCAATATCTTCAGTAGATCAATCTCGCCAAACAAGGCAAGAAGACAGTAATCCATCTGGATTGAATCAGGAGCAGCAAAATTTGCTTGATAACAATCAAGCGGTAAGAGGACGTGATCAACAAGATCGTGACTTGGATAATTCACTATACAGAAGATCTATATCGTCTCTTTATGCTGCAGCAAAAGAAGTGCCGTTACTTTCTACGTATTTAAAAAATTATCTTTTGCAAAGATATGTTAAGCGTGCGCTTAATAATCGCCTTATGCATCGTGCATTTGAAGATCTTTCATTAGAAAATTTTAATAACGAACAAATAGAAAAACTAATAAGTGCTATGAGCAAAATGATAAATGCGTATGCTCAAACACCTCATAGTTATGAATCTTTTTCTTTGAATAATACGATCCTTTCAAATAATGCTGACCGCTTAAAAATTTTTTTAAGTAGTGATCAAAAAACAATTATTGTTTGGAATTCAAGCAGCTGTATAATGTATTTTTATAATAGGGCAACAGGAAAAAAAACTAAAGACGTGGTGCTTTCTATCTTTAACAATAAATCTATCACAGATGTAGTTACTGGTCGTTTGAATCAACAAACTATTGTTAAAATTGATAGTCAAGATAGCTATTCGGGTATACCTTATAATTCTATGATTTATAGTGCACAATTAGATAATGCAGGTGTTATTGTAGATTTGACAGTAGCTGGTAGTGGTCAATTACAAAAAACATTAGATAACAAATTTATGATTTCTTTTGACAATAAAACAATAAAATTTTTTGATAACCTCATGCATGATAAACAAGAGAATATGCGTTATTGTGCGGTATCAAATTTTGGTGAAACAATAGTTACTAAAAAAGTAGATGAACAAGATTATACAATTATAAAGGTTGGTAATCCTTTAGCATATGCATGTGATAAAATTTTAGCATCTACATGTGAATGGTATAATTCTAATAATAATAATCAACAATTTGTTAATGATGCAGCAACGGTAGACAGAAAAGAACTTATAAAAAGAGCAAAACAGATTTTTTTGATACTCTTTTTAATAACCAAACATCAAGAAAAAACTAAAACAGATCTTGAAAATGATCATGTAACATTACTTTCTGATATGTCAGTTGATATGTACAACATGATGGAAGAATTGAATGTTTTTGAAGAAGTTCAAAAGCAACCTATTGAGTTATGGCATGAACTTTTTGCCCGTGGACATTATATTTCTAAAAAGACTTTTGCAAAATGTGTAGCTTTTTTTGGTCTTGTGTGGTTTTTGTATCAGCGCTATGGATTGTTTAAACATCAAGCGCAGCGTCTTCAATTAGTTAAAGATGTAATGATGCTTTTACAAAAAGGAAAATATCTTACTTTTTATCTAAAAAACCATCTCAAATATTGACTGTTTAAGCCTATCTGCTATCATAAACTTCTATTATAAAAGTAGTCTTTAGTAAAACTTATATTTTAATATAAAGGAATCTTATGAACAAAAAATTCTTAGTAGCAGGTTTAGTTGCAGCAGTTTTATCTTCAGCATACGCAGAAGATGTAGTTGTGGTAACAGAAGAAGCTGTTAAAAAAACAGTAGAAGTTGTTGTGACAGAAGAAGTTGCTCAGCAATCAAAAGAAGAAGTTGTTGCTGCTTAAAGTAAACTCTCCTTATTTTGATGGATGGAGGTTATAAAATTTTTTCTATTTTGCAATTTTATCATCAAGCGTGATATCCTATTTTATAAATTAATTTTTTTGGGGATAGTTGATGATAAAAGATTTTTATAAAAAATCGTTAGACATTCTTTTAAAAGAGTATGCAGTAGATCCTCTTATTGGTCTTAACGATACCGAATTTAAAAAACGTCTTTTGCGTTCTGGTCTTAATAAGACATCAAAAAATGGGCATTCTTCTTTTTTTGCATTACTTCTTGAGCAGTATAAAAATCCATTAAGTTATCTTTTGTTTGGTGCAGCAGGAATAATCTTTTTTTCTGGTTCTTTATATGATGCTTCTATTATAATTGGAATTGTACTTTTAAATGGCATAGTTGGTACCATTCAAGAACAACGTATTTCTGCTATGGTAAAACAGATGGAATCACTTAAAAAAAATGATTCTATTGTTATACGAAATGGTAAAAAACAGATTGTTCTTGATGAAATGCTTGTTGAAGGCGATATAGTTTTATTAGGCGAAGGTAATCAAGTACCTGCTGATGGACGTATTATTGAAGCATATGATTTTACTATAGATGAATCGATTTTTACTGGTGAATCTCGATCAGTACATAAAATGGCAGTTGAAATTAATCAAGATGTGCCATTATATCAACAAGTTAACATGGTTTTTGCAGAAACAATGGTTACTGCTGGGGTAGCAAAAATTTTAATTGTAGCGACAGGAAAGCGTACAGAACGTGGTCTTGCTAATACCATAATGGACGAAATTTCAACTGAAGTTCCTTTGCAAAAAGATATAGCGTATTTATTAAACGTAATGCTTTCTGTCATTGCTGGCGTTTGTTTACTTTTAGTTATGATTGGTTTTTTAACGGGTAAACCTTTTGCGCAGTTGCTCGCTTCTATTACTGCTCTTTTTATTTGTATTGTTCCTCAGGGACTACTTGTTATTATGACGGTAGTGTTAGTATCTGGTGCTTATGTAGTTGCGCGTAAACAAATTTATATAAAACGTCTTCAAGCTCTTGAAACGCTTGGCAGAACTCAGGTTATGATTTTTGATAAAACAGGAACATTAACGCGTAATGAGCTTATGGTTACCGATTGCATTGCCGGCAAAAATCGTTATAGATGTACTGGGTCAGGGTATGAAGTTGAAGGCTCTCTTATTGATTCATCTGGTAAAGAAGTAGAGATGATATTAGATGACCTTTTATTAATGGGGCATGCAGCATTATTACTTAATGGTTCAGATATATCATGTAATAAACAGACTGGTATGCATACTGTTAAAGGTAGTCATATAGAAGCTGCTCTTAAGGTATATGCACAAAAATTAAAATTGGATGAATCTGTCGTATTAAAAACATATCAGCAAAAATTTGAAATTCCGTTTCATGCAGATACACAGTTTCATACTGGTTTTTATCAAAAAGATGAATCTGGTATAGGGCTTACTATTGGATCTCCTGAAAAATTATTTCATTATGCAAAACATACGCAAGAACAACGATCAGCGTACGAAGAATGGGCTCAAAAAGGATTACGAGTTGTTGCAGTTGCTAAAACTTCTTTTGATGTAAAAGCAGTTCCACAAGATGTTCAACAACAAAAAGATTTTTTTATAAAGCAACTGGAAGAACATACAGTAGTTGTTGGATGTTTTGGTATTACTGACTCACTGCGTGATGAAACACCAGCAATTATTACCAAACTTTTAAAAGCCGGTATAAAAGTAGTTATGGCAACGGGTGATCATGCAAGCACAGCTTTTCATCTTGCATGTAATGCTCATATAGCAGACAAAGAAGAGCAATTGATGGAAGGTACCCTTTTACGGACACTTTCAGATGAGCAATTGCTGCCATTATTAGATTCACTTACCGTATTTGCACGTACAGTTCCTGCAGATAAATTACGATTAGTTCGTTTATATCAAGAAAAAGGGTATATCGTAACCATGCTTGGTGATGGTGTAAATGATGCCCCTGGATTAAAAGCTGCTCATACAGGTATTGCGATGGGTGATACAGGTAGTGAAATAACTAAGCAAGTTGCAGATATAGTTGTGCTTAATAATTCATTTGAACATATCCTTTTATCTATTAAAGTAGGGCGTCACAGCTTTTTATCTTTTAAACGTGTTATTTTGTATTATTTTACCACTAACCTTTCAGAAATGTTGGTAATGGCTTTTATGATAGCGTGTGCGTATCCACTTCCTTTAGTTGCTTCACAAATATTGTGGTTAAATCTTATGACTGATGGTTTTTTAGATTATTCACTTGCACTTGAAAGAGAAGAACCACATTTACTTGATAGTAGTTGGTTTTTATACAATAAAAATCTTATTAGTAAAGAGCTATTACTAAGAATTTTATATCAAGCTATTACAACAACCATTATTGTTCTCATTACTTTTTTTGCTTATCATAGACATGGAATTGATCTTGCGCGAACTATGACAATGGCAGCTTTTACTATATGTCATGCTTTTAATTCACTTAATTGTAGGTCACTTCATCTTTCGTTATTAAAATTGTCCTTATGGTCAAATAAATGGTTGTTAATATCTTTAACCTTAATAGCAGTTTTATTTGTAGCAATTATTTATACCCCATTAGGGCAAACACTTTTTAAAACAGTGCCATTAGGGCTTTATGATTGGGTAGTGTTATGTGTGATTGGTTTACTACTTGTTTTTGTTGAAGAAGTACGTAAATATTTTGTTTTTTTCTTTTTTAAAAAACCTACTAAGCTAAGTTGACGATCTTTATAAAACGGGGTAAATTCGTCAAAAAAGATCGGTTTTAATTACCAACTTTATTGTAAGGGTTCTGTATGAAAGCACAAAAATTTTTCAGTTTTTTACTCTTAGTAGTAAATGTTATGGCATTTGTATCGGCAGATGATGCTGCAAAGCCTGTTGTTACTCTTGCTGCACCAGCTTCTGCAAAAACGCAAGTTGTTGTATCAGTTGATGTTGATAAAATTGTAGAAGCAGCAAATGAATTTAAGGCTAAAAGACAAGAAGTTGAAGATAAATTAAAAGTGCAGGCTAAACCCTTAGAAGATATTCAAAAGAATGCTCAGGAAAAGCAAGCAGCGTTACAAAAAAATGGAGAAAAAATCGCTCAAGGCGCTAAAGACATGACTGATGCTGCTAAAAAAGCACTTGAAGATGAAAATAAAAAACATCAAGAAGATTTAATGAAACTTTCTCAAGAACATCAAGCAAAAGCACAAGATTTTCAAGGTAAAGCAGAATCAGCACGTCAAGATTTTGTAAAATTTGTTCAAGAACGTATAAAAGCAGTAGCCAAAGAACTTGGAATTGACCTTGTAGTATTTCCTGGTGTTTCTTTGGTTGTTAATGATGCATGTGATTATACTCAAAAGATACTGGAAAAGTTAGATGCTGATTATGCAAAAAAACAACCTGCAAAAAAACCTGCAGAAGCAGCAAAAAGCACACCTGTAGCATTTGCAAAAAAGAAATAATAGGTCATTAACCGTGGTTGATAAAAAACCAAAGAGTATCAAAGTAATTATAGGCCTGGGAAATCCTGGGCCTAAATTTGTTTATACACGCCATAACATTGGCTTTAGAGTAGTTGATGTTCTTGCTGAAAAATATAATGGTGTTTGGCAATCAAAAGATAAGATGCTTACTACAACAATAACCATTTATAATCAATCTGTGCAGCTTATTAAACCACAAACTTTTATGAATAGCTCAGGCGAAGTTGTTCCTTCTCTTTTAAAAAAGGGCATTAGGCCAGATATGATACTGGTTATTCATGATGAGCTTGAAAAACCATTTGGTTCATTAACTTTTAAAGAAAATGGAAGTCATAAGGGGCATAATGGATTACGTTCAATTATTGCTACATGTGGAGATGTTTTTTGGCGACTGCGTTGTGGGATAGCAAGACCAGAACGTAAAGAAGATGTTCCTGATTATGTGCTTGAAAAATTTAAAGAGCCTTTAAACGAGGTTGAATCTTTTATAGATAAAGCGATAAGCTTAATAGAAGGTCTATTTGAGTGAAGTCTTGAATTTTATAATCTATGTTTTATAGAATATAGAGTGTGCGCCTTATGTTATGTTTTTAAAAACATTCAAAGGTTAAAATGTAAGGTTAACTACTATGGAGGTTAGGGATGAAGGTTGTACAATTATGTGCGCTATCTTTTTTAATGTCATTATCATTATATGCTTCTCAGTCAGCGATATTACGTCCTTCTGGCGGACCGCTTTCGCGCATTCAAAATTCTTTGGGTTCATTAAAGGGTTTTAATGATCTTGTAAATCAGGCATCAGTTCCTTCTCAAAATGTTTTAAATCCAACCTTTTTAAATGCTGTAGGCTCGACTGATTTATCTCAGGCAGATGTTAAATATTATCGTGCTTTTTTAACAGAAACTTTTTTTACTAAATTAAGTCTTTTAATGGGATCAACTATTGCTGCTGCAGATGAATCTTCTACTCGCAAAATTGCAGATCCTTCTGGTATTAACAACACACCGTCAGCAACATTCCCTGAATTTTTAGCTAAAAATATGCAACTATGTAGATACATGCGTTCGTTTAATGCAAAGTATAATCCTACTAGTTCAACAAGTGGGCAATTTCAAGGTCAACAGTTGACTCCCCTTGATACTTTTGCAGGAGTTATTGTCATTAATAATCTTACAAAGTCGACGATTAAATTTGGAGCTCTTATTCAAGATCAAGAAGGTGGTGGAACTGATTATTATGGTAAACCTTTACCTATTATTGATTATCCTAATACACCTCCGGTAAAGCCTGATTACACTCTTATTTCAGGGTATGATGATGCAGTTTTTGATAGTCAAGGCAATGGTGTTAGATCTGGAGATGTAAAATTTATTCCAGCACCAGATTTTGTTGATGCGTGGTATAATCATACTGATGAAATTGATAATCCTGCAAAAGTTCGTTCTTTGTGGTATCGAACCACTGATACAGTCTTTAATAATGATGCTAATGTATTAACGCTTGATGGATTGACATCATCTGCTTATATTTGTTTACAAATTATAAGTGAAGATGATGGAGTTCCTACTATTGCTTTAAAAATGGCTGCTCCTGGTCCTATTATTTCTACAAAAGTATTAAATGAAAATATAGGAACAGATAATCCTGCAGTTAATACAGACGGACTAAAGCGTTTTTTTCAAAATAGTAAAAATATTGGATGGGCGCCAGTTATTTTATTAAGTGGTACAAATTCTATTGATATTATTGGTTTGGTTAAATTAAATCCTTACTATTTTCCCCTTTATTATAAGGGAAACCTCGTTCAACAGACAGATCTTAAATCAACAAATTCTATTGCTAGTTATCTAAATGCTGATACAGAACTACCTTATTTTTCAGAACGAAGATTATTTGATTCTGTAGTTAATGCTTATAATGGAGCACAAGCAATGGGGTTAATGCCTTCTAAAGATTATCAAGGTGACCCAGCACAATTTTATGTGCCGCCATCTATGTATGAACAATCAAATGGATCAATTGATGTTTTAAAAGGATCAGAAGATTTGGTTTATACAAAATGGCCACAAAGTTCCTTGGTTTATAATAATTATCCTAATTCTTCTATGATGTTGCAGCAGCCAGATTTAACTAAATCTGGATCATTTCATAAGTGGACGAGTTTATCAACCTTTTCTGCCCAAAATAGTCCAGCAGATGCAGCAAGTATGAACTATCTTAGCAAGCAAAATTTTGCACTCGCTAAAATGGCAGGTTTTCTTCAATATGGTTATCTTTCAATTGACTCACAAAAAAAGTCTTATGAATCTTTATTAAAATCATCAATGGAAGCTCTTTTAACTTACTATATTAAACCTGCTTTTCTTTCTCCTGTAAAAGATTCTGCTGGACTTACTGTTTTACAAAGATTATTAGCAAATCCTGGCCAACAGTTTAGTGCATCATTAGGAGGCAAAACAGATACTTTTTATGGTAATCCAAGTGCTTATGGTGATTATGTTCCGGCAGTAAATGTTTTAACAACTTATATACAGTCGAATTAATTGAAAGATACAAGTATGAAAAGAACAATTAAAAATCTTATAAGTGGTTTACTGTTTTTGTGTCAAAGCTTTATAGTGGCTGATGATCTTTTTACTTCTTCTTTAAACCCAAAACCAATAATGTATACGGTTGCTTTAGAAAATGTTGGAACATGGAGAGAGCGAGGTTGGGCAATTCGTACCAATGAAGTATTTGAAGCAGGCGTTTTTCAACAACAGTATGGAGTTAATGTATCTGCTGATCCTTCAAAACAGTTACCTATAATAACTTATGGCCTGAATGATACTAAAACTGGCAAGCCAACAGTTTTTGCCATTGATATGTCGCAAGGATGTGCATTAAGAAGAACACAACAAAATCCAACAGTAGTACAGCCATCAATAAATCCAACTAACAGTCAAATAGTAATACCTAATCCTTCTGAGCTTTTAACTGGTACAACAACTTATTTTTCATTATGTGAATACGGATATTCTTCAAGTAATCCTTATCAAAATCAAATTCCAAATATCGATCCTATCATACTTACTAAAAAATTGAATAGCACTGATAGAAAAGGATTAGAGAATCCTTTAAATGCCTGTTCATTATTTGTGCCAGTTCAAATTTCTAATCTTAATCTTTTAGCAACCAAACTTTATGGATCGATTAATTTAAAACCATACTATCCTGAATCGTACTTTCATATGACACTAATATTGGCTGCCATGAACGGTAGAGTAGCATCTTCTGCTGCATATATTCCTTATTCAACTTACAACTTAGGTGAATTATAAGGAGTGTAATGTTACTGCTGTATCAACTTTTTAAGTGCTGTGCCAATATCTTGTTCAATTTTTTCACCGCCGCCTTGCAAGGTGCCAGGCTTTCCGCCACCTTTAAGTCCATAGGTACTATTAAGCCATGAAGCACAATTTTTTAGGTTGATTTTTGTAGAAAATTCTGGTGAAAGTGCTGCGTAGAAAAATGATTTGCCTGTGTTGTCATTGCTAACAAATATATAAAAACCAGGTTGTTTTTTTTGTAGTTCAGTTACTGCTTCTCGCAATTCGTCAACAGAACAGCCATTTTCTTGAACATATAAAAAAGGAACAGTATTAACAATTTCTACTTTAGAAATCCATGCAGGAATGTGGGAAGCAAAGAGTTGTTTTTTGAGATTCTTAACTGTTTGTTCTAGGGTGCGTGCAGTTTGTTCCTGTTTTTCAATAGTTGAAACAATCTCTTCAGGTTTAATTTTAAAATGCTGGCTTAATGTTTTTATGGTACTAAAATTTTCTTGCATCAGTTCAAGAGCACGAATCCCAGTGACTGCAAAAATACGCCTGTTGCCTGCTGAAAGAGCTGTGACGTCAGTTATTTTAAATAATCCAATAGCCCCAGTTGCAGCAACATGGGTGCCGCCACAAAGTTCTGCAGAAAAAGATGGAATATCAACAACGCGAACAGATTCTGGGTTATACTTTTCGCCAAAAATAGCAATAACACCACGATCAACTGCTTTTTTATAGGTTGTTTCAAAAATATCTACCGTAATATTTTCACGAATTTTTTCATTTACACGATCTTCAACTTGTTTAATTTCTTCGGGTGTTAAATTTTTATGGTAGGTAAAATCAAAGCGTAAGTAATCAGGGTTAACAACTGATCCTGACTGTTTAATTTGTTTTCCAAAAAGTTCAATGAGCGCTGCTTGAAGCATATGTGTAGCAGTATGGTTATTCATAGTCATAGTACGCAAAGAAACATTCACTTCTTGAAGAACTTTTTGTCCAACTTTAAATGTAATAGGTGCCGTTATTTTAATACCAATAGCTGCACGATTACTGAGTTTTTGAAGTCCTTCAATACAGACAGTGTGTCCATTTAAAGTAATAGTTCCAGCATCATCAACTTGTCCGCCTGTTGCAACAAAGAAAGGACATATTTTAGTAATAATCCAACATTCTTGACCTGCTTTTGCTTCTTGTTGTTCTTGATTATTATACATAATGTAGATTACTTCAGATTCGATTGAGGTAGTTGTATAACCTACAAAATCAGTGGTAATAGTATCTGGTAAAACCATTTCTTGTTGAGCGGTTTTCATTTTTTTACCAGAAATTTTTCTTTGTTCTTCCATGTAATTTTCAAATCCTGCACCATCAACGCAGTAGCCTTTTTCTTGTGCTGCTAAAATAGTGACTTCAAGAGGAAATCCGTAAGTGTCATACAGTTTAAATGCTTGTTCACCAGTAATAATTTTTGAAGGGGCTTGTTCTTTTAAATAGCTTTCAAGAATATGCTGTCCACGAATAAGATTCTGAGAAAATTGATCAATTTCGCTGGTAAGAACACTTACAATCATTGATTCACTAATTTTAAGTTCGGGATAAATAGATGACATGTCCGCAATAAATTTCTTTGCAAGATCAGGAAAAATATTGCGTGAAGAAAGTTTTTGTGCAAATAGTGCAGCACGACGAATAATTTTACGCAAAACATAACCGCGACCTTCATTTGAAGGTGAGCCACCATCAGCAATAATTAAAGATGATGAACGGATGTGATCTGCAAGTACATGAAAGGCAGCTTTGATATCAGGTGATGATTTACCGTAATTAATCCCGGTAAGTCTTTCTGTTTCTTGAATAAGTGGTATGAAAATATCAGTTTCATACACTGAAGTAACATTTTGCATAATGCAAGCAAGACGTTCAAGGCCCATGCCAGTATCAACCCCTGTTTGTTTTAAAGGTACTAATGTACCATCTTCTTGACGATCAAATTGCATAAAAACATTATTCCAAATTTCAAGAATAATGCCGCTATCAAAATCTCCTTGTGTAGGCAAAGTTGAACGTTCATTTTCTGGGCGTAAATCTAAGAAGATTTCGGTACATGGCCCACATGGTCCTGTATCACCCATTTGCCAAAAATTATCTTTTTTACCAAATCTATAAATGCGTTCTTTCGAAACGCCTATTTCTTTTTCCCATATTAAAAAAGATTCATCATCTTCTTCATACACAGAAACAAACATATTTTTAGGCTCAATATTCATTTCTTTGGTTAAAAATTGCCATGCATAAGTTATTGCTTCTTTTTTAAAGTAGTCGCCAAAAGAAAAATTACCCATCATTTCAAAAAAAGTAAGATGACGTTTGGTAAATCCAACATTATCAAGATCATTATGTTTTCCACCAGCGCGTACACACTTTTGAATAGTCGTTGCGCGTCTATACGAGCGTTTTTCATTGCCTAAAAAAAGATCTTTGAATTGATTCATGCCTGCGTTAGTGAAGAGCAGTGTTGGATCTTGTGCCGGGATTAAAGAAGAACTGTCAATTTTTTCGTGCTTATTCTTTATAAAAAAATTAAAAAAACGCTTACGAATTTCAAGAGATTTCATACTTTAACCCACTTTTTATGAACCTTTATATTAATAATATATAAGAAAGGATAACTTAAAATTCAACTTTAGAAAAGTTTACTTTAATGCTCTAGTTTTCGCCTTTGGTTTTTTTTGAGGTAGGATAATAACCTCGTGTATACGGAGCATATGAACCCTATAACTATCTCTGTTTGCGAATTTATGATAAGGGACGCATTTGGTGCAAGTTATAAGGGCGGGGTTGCTATGCGTAATTATATGTTTTAAAAGTTGTTGTTTATTTTTAAAAGTATGAAGACATATATCGCATTTAAAATATTGATTTTTAAAATTATTACATTGATTTTTTTTGCTGCTATTAACCCTTGAATCATTTGAAGAAGAAGGAATCTCGGTATCTGTACTAGTAGAATTTATTGTAGCTAGACATTTGTCATTGATATCATCACTAGGCGGTTCTAAAGGTATATTACAGAAATATTTTAAGCAGTCATCTTCAATATTATTTGTTAATTTTAAACAATCAGTATTTATTGACGAGCGTATATTTTGCCTTGGTGCGCTTAAAGATAGAGATTCTGGTTGTCGAGGGGCGAAATAGTCAGCTAATGAATCGTCTTTTTCGGAAAAAAGAGTTGGTGTGGTCAGGCATCCGCCATGGATATGCTCATTAAAATCATTTGGAGTTATATCATCCCAAGGTTTTTGACATATTAAGCAGCATTGAATATCTTCTGAAACAACATAAGAATTATCGTCTGTTATAGACGGTAGCCTGTTTTGTTCTGGTCTATCTAGGGAGTTGCAGTCGGCAGAAAAATTTATTGAAGATCTGCTTTCTTGAGCGTTTGATAATTCGTATATTGTAGTTGCAATAAGTAAAATATATATTTTTTTCACACAACTTCCATAGTTATAGTTAATGATTAACTTATTAAGATAAAATTCAATTTAAAAAAATTGTCAAGTCTTTTTTAGGCTTATTTTGTTTCTTGCCAATCAGTGCCAAAAGTAATATTAACCTTAAATTGAATATTCCATCGAACAACTGATTCAAGTTCTTGTTTTACTAAAGATTCAATAATAGATTTTTCTGCTTCTGGAACTGCTATTAAAAGTTCATCATGAATTTGTAGTAAAAGTTTTGTATTGGTAGCGATGTTTTTTAATGCCTTATCTACTTTAAGCATGCCAAGTTTCATAATTTCAGCAGCAGTACCTTGAGCAACAGTGTTGATTGCAATCCGACATGCAAGATCATAAAGATTTTTATTTTTTTCATAAATACCTGGCATGGCTCTTTTTCTTCCATGTGCAGTAACAACATATCCATGTTTTTTTGCAAAATCTATAATACTATCCATCCATACACGAACTTTTGGATATTGTTCAAAATAGGTTTTAATATATTGTTTTGCATCTTTTAAAGGAATATCTAAATCTTTAGAAAGACCATAAGGTGTAAGTCCATATAAAATACTAAAATTAATTCGTTTACCAATTGCGCGTTGATCTTTAGTAACTTCTTTTAAAGAAACCCCAAAAATTTTTGAAGCTGATTCTGCATGAATATCATGTCCTTGTAAAAAAGCATTCACTAAATGTGGATCTTTAGAAAAGTGTGCTAAAACGCGTAGTTCAATTTGTGAATAATCAGCTGATAAAAATATATGCCCTGGTTCAGGTTTGAATGCAGAGCGAATAGAGCTTCCAACTCCTTCAATAGGTATGTTTTGTAAATTGGGATCTGAACTTGCAAGGCGCCCTGTTGCAGTACGTGTTTGACTAAAACTGGTATGAATTTTATTCGTGTTGGGATTTATAGAGAGTGGCAGAGCTTCTATATAAGTACTTTTTAATTTAAAAAGTTCTCGGTACTGAGCAATATATCCTGGAACAGGATGTTGTTTTGCAAGCTCCACAAGTACTTCATTGTCGGTTGAAAAATTTCCACTTTTTGAACTTTTGCGTTGAGGTGGTAGATGTAAATGAGTAAAAAGAAGATCGGCAACTTGTTGATGAGAATTTAAATTAATATCTTTAAAATCAGGACCAAGAAGATCAATAATGGTTTTTTTGAGAATTTCAAGTTTATCAGATACTACAATATTTATTTCATCAAGACGTTTTTTATCGCAATAAATTCCTTCTTTTTCCATCGTATAAAGAACTTGAATTAGAGGATGTTCTATATCGTAATATAAACGATCCATATTTTTTGCTGCAAGTTCTTCTTTAAATATATTAAAAAGTTTAAATGTTTGATGAGCGTCTGCTGCAGCATATTCTGTTGCTTCTTTTAATGGCACTTGACTGAAAAATTTATATTTTTTTGCTGTTACTGCTTCTTCGTATGTTATCATTGGCTCTTGTAAATAGTGCGCAGAAAGTTCTTTAAGTGATGATTTCTGCCATTCTTCTTTGATAAGTGATGCTGCAATCATAGTATCAAATATAAGACCTTTTACTTCTATCCCTACTTGAGAAAGTACATGTTGATCAAATTTTGCATGATGTGCTATTTTGCCAATTTTTTCATTTTCAAAAAGAGGCTTAAAGGTATCGATTATTGTTTTTTGTGAAAGTTGTACCGTTGCTGATATATCAGTATGCCCGCAAGGAATGTAGTAAGAAGTTCCTTCTTCTAAGCAGATTGATATGCCAACTAATGGTGCTTGTAAAGGGTCAAGGCTATTGCATTCAGTATCATATGCATATAATTTTTTTTCATTAATGAGTTTGCATAGATCATCAAGAGCTTTTTGAGAGGTGATAGTAATAAAGTTATATTTTTCGTGAGGTTTTTTATGTGTTGATAATGGTGATGATAAAGCCCCCACATCTTTGAGTAATGAGCTGAATGATAGTTCTTGAAAAAAAGAACGAGCATTAGACCATAAGCTCTTATTAAAGATCAGTTCTTGACTCGGGATAGTAAGTGCATGATAGTAAAAAAGAAATAATTTTTCACTTAAAAAAGCATCATCTTGATTTTCTTGCAGCGCAGTATGTGTACGCTTGTTACTAACATTTTCTAAATTATTATAAAGATCGGTTAGTGAATTAAATTGTTTAACTAGTTCTTCTGCACCTTTTTTACCAATTCCTTTTACTCCTGGAATATTATCAGAACTATCACCAAGAAGAGCAAAATAAAAAGGCGCTTTAGAAGGAGAAAATCCCATTTTTTCTTCAAATTTTTTTTCAGTAACTATTTCATCTTTAAATGAATCGTACATAGTTATAGCTGGACAAAGCATTTGCCCCATATCTTTATCTGAAGAAACAATAACAACGGTATGGTTTTCTTGTTTAATCCAATCTTTTGCGATTGAATACATTAAATCATCAGCTTCTATTCCTATTTGGGCAACTTGTTTTAAATTAATAAGATCTGCAAATTGCAAAATAAGTTCTTTTTGTTCAAATAAATCAGTTGGCGGTGCTTGCCGTGTTGCTTTGTAATCTTGATATATTTCGTGACGAGTAGTTTTACCTTTACTGTCCCATACAAGAACCATATGTTCTGGATTAAAAATATCAATTAATTTTTTAATCATTCGGCAAAAACCGTAAACTGCTTGTACCGGTTTTCCTTGCGGCGTATGAAGTGGTTTAAGTCCATAATAGGCACGATATAAAAATGATGATCCATCTATAATAAACAGGGTATTCTTGGTATTAATTTTCATAGCGGTACCTTTTAATAAATATCTATGTACGATAGGTAGCGTAGCGCAACTTTTAATTGAAGACATCTTTTTTGTATTGCACACATCGCTATGATACACTTATTCTATAATTTAAAACGTGTGAGATTAGTATGTTTGTTCGTGTAAAGTTACTGAATGGTTTTCCTGAACCGCTTTTATATAAAATTCCTGCAGAATGGGAACAAAAGCCAGTTTATGGTTCTTTACTTGCAGTTCCTTTAAAAGATAAAATTTTACCTGCATTTGTAATTGATATTACCGATCAAAAACCATTTACTACGTTTGATATTCGTGATGCTCAAGAACTAAAACCTTTTCCTCAAGATGCACATTACTTTGAATTTATTAAAACAATTAGTACGTATCATAAAATAGATACTATTTATACAATCAAACGATTAAAGGCTTTTTTAAAACAAAAAAGTGAACCACTGGTTAAAGATCCACATTTTGTTTTAAACTCTCAAGAAACTATTGTATTAACTGACGAACAAAAAATAGTTGTTGATTTTTTAAAGCCTCATATTATTAATTCTTCATATCAGCCAACGGTACTTCATGGAGTTACGGGGTCAGGAAAAACAGAAGTTTATAAAGAACTTATTTTGACTGCATTGCAACAAAAAAAATCAGTGTTGCTTTTGCTTCCAGAAGTTACTTTAGCAGTTCAATTTGAAAAGCTTTTAAAGCGTCAATTACCATTGAATCTTCCTATTTTTGGATTTCATTGTGCAACAGCAGCTCAAGATCGCAAAAAACTTTGGATCAATTTGCTTGAACAAAGACCACAGTTAATTATAGGTGTTCATTTGCCTATTTTATTGCCGCTGCCTAGGTTGGGTTTAATTATTGTTGATGAAGAGCATGAATCTGGATTTCAAGAAAAAAAACATCCAAAATTTAATACAAAAGACATCGCATTAATGCGAGCAGCACAGCATAAAATTCCTATTGTTTTAGGATCGGCAACTCCATCATTACAAACACTTTATAATGTTCATACACGTCATTGGAATTTTTTTCAGCTTAAAAAAAGATTTGCAGGGGCTTTTCCTTTACTTGAGTTTGTGTCGTTAGGCGATAAAAAAGAACGTAAAAATTTTTGGATTAGTACACAACTTCAAAAAGCTCTTAAAGAACAATTATCTAACGGTAAGCAGTCTATTATTTTTTTAAATAGAAGAGGTATGGGTTTTTTTGTGCAATGCAAAGAATGTTCATTTGTTTTTATGTGTCGATCTTGTTCGGTAAGTTTAACTCCCCATAAAGATAATTCTTTACGATGTCATTATTGTTCGTATCAAGAACAAAAGCCAGAATCCTGTAAAAAGTGTGGAGCTTTAAAATTAATTTCAAAGGGTATTGGAACACAGCAAGTTGTTAATATTTTAGAAAAGATGTTTCCATTAGCGCGCATTGCCCGAGCAGATATGGACACTTCCGTTGATAGAAAATTATGGACAAATATCATGAATTCTTTTGAAAAAGGTGATGTTGATATTTTAGTAGGTACTCAAACAATTACTAAAGGATATCATTTTCCTAATGTTACATTAGTTGGTGTGTTGTGGGCAGATGTTAATTTAAATTTTCCTCTTTATAATGCTCAAGAAACAACACTACAACAACTTATTCAGGTTGCAGGGCGTGCAGGAAGACAGCATAAAGAAAGTAAGGTTATTGTACAATCTGTAGCAGAGCATGATCTTTTTAAGTATGTCGATGAAACATTATATGATGCATTTTATGCATCAGAAATTGAAAAACGTAAAGATCTTGGTTATCCTCCTGTAAAAAGATTGCTTGAAATAGAAATGAAACATAAAAATGAGCAAGTGCTTGAAAAAGATTCATCACGACTTGCCTTTGAATTGATGAGTTGTAATGATATTCGTGTATTGGGTCCAGCGCAGCCTCCAGTTGCAAAAATAAAAGAGTTGTATAGTAGAAAAATTTATATAAAATCAGATTCATTTAGTGCTATAGATACAGCTCTTAAAAAAATAAATTCTAAATATTATAAAGCAAAAATTTATTATACCCCTAATCCTCAAACATAAATAAAACTAATAAAGGACAAAAAATGAAAAAATTGTTTATCGTATCAATAATGTTATTTTTCCTTAAAGGTTTTATGTATGGCTCCCTAAAAATTGAGCAGTGCATAGAATTAACAGATCCAACTAAACTATCTGCAATTAATCAAGTAGCTTTTAATGGCAACATTGCTTTGTTTGCAGCGATTGCAGACTATTCACAAATCAATCCTTTTACTAAAAGGATAGATTATGATTATACGCAGATACATTTGCACAGCGTTAATAGCCCTTCAGATCGTCCTTCAAAAGGAGTTATAAAGTGTGTAAAACCTGTTGAAAAGATTGCTTTCACAGATAATTCTTTATGGGTTTTGTCACATGTTGATGGAAAATCTTTATTGGATTCGTATGAAGTTTTTACAACTAATGATTCAATTACTACTGAGAAAAAAAAATCAGTTGTTATCCCTGATTTGTGTGTAAGTGCTCTTGTATCAGATGGTCAAAAATCTTTAATGTTAGGCGCAGAATATGGGGCATGGGAAATTTTTGATCAGACATATGATATCAACAACTTCTTTGAGAATTTAAAAGAAATGATACAAAGATCAAAGGAGGCTAGGCCAGATTGTCAAAATCAAAAAGTTATTAATGCCGTTTTTAATAATGATGGCAATACTATAGCTATTCTTTCTGAAGATGATAAGGATAAATCATATGTAAGTGTACGTGATGCGCGCTCCCATAATATTTTATGGGAAAGAGACTTTCAAGGCCATTTAAACCAACTTTTTTTTCCTTTATCAAGTTCAACAGATAAAGTAGTAGCTTTAGGTCAAAAGTGTTTAGTAGAAATGAATTCTAGTAACCATCAACAATTGCAGTTAGCGGCTTTATTACAAAGTTGCAGTTCTATTGCATATAATTCACAAGAGCAATCTTTTATTTTTCCTGGTATGAATGTTGAAGCCGGTTCACATCCAGCATTGCAACTATTAAAATATGATGCCAAGGGTCAACCATCTAATATAAAAGAACTTCTTATAATAGGTGACGCAGAATCTATGCAATTTCTTTTTAGATGTACTAACGGTGATGGAAATGAGTCGTTTATCTATGGAACAAAGCATTCTTTAGCCAAGGGCTATATTTTGATCGGAAGGCAACAAGATCTAATTTCATCGATACAAGAAAACTTATGTAGTATTTCTTAGAAGATTGAAAAAATCTTTTAATATTATTTACCAGCAATATAATGTTTTAATTATTTTTTTTTGTAACTAGCTCTGAAATTTTTTCCTTTTTATTTTCATAGCTTGTTATAATAATTGACTTAATTGCTTGAAAATGAAGTTCTTTTTCTTCTACTGACTGCCCTTGAATTTTTCCGCATGTTACTGTTCTATTAGCTTCGATCAAATAAGTAGTAGGGGTGCCGTTTGTTGCTGTAAATGTTACTGCTATATAATCGCGACCTTTATATGTTTGTATTTTGCCAGGTTCTTTAACTTCAATTGACACTTTGGTATCGGGTGTTTGTTGATGAATCAATTCTACAAGATCAAGGTAAGTAACATTGCTATTAGGGTCTATATCTGTTGATGGTGGAATTGCGTAAACTTGTATTTTTTTATATTTGCGTGAGATAAGAAAATCTTTTGCTTGGTATTCATTACCTGAAGTATCAATAATTTTCCCATAAAAACTTACCTCAGGTTCATCTCCAGAACCATCAATATTGCTATTTTGTGATTGTCCCCAGTTAACACATGTTATAAATAACAGGGTAAGAGCTATAATTTTTTGGAAATATTTTTTTGTTGGTATTGTTTTCATATAAAGACCCTTATTTTTCAGGTTTTTAAATTAACAAAATAGTAGTACAAGTTAATAACAAAGCTAACAATTTTTTGGTAGATTTTAAAATTTATAATAATAAAAGTACCGCGTTAAAAACAAGATTCTAGTAATGAGGGTTATTTGCTCAAAGTAAGTAAAAATGTTAAAATAAATATACAGGGTCCCTATGATTTACTAAAAAATGAAAGGAAATCTATGATCTTTAATAATAATTATTCACGTGTTGATTCTTTAGCACAAAATTTTATGTATAAAGTATATGGGTTAATGGCTTTTGCTCTTTCAATAACATCTGCAATAGCCTACGTTATAGGTACTTCGCCGGTGCTTATGAGTTCAATTATTTCTTCCCCGCTGTTTTTGGTTGTTGGAATTGCTCAAATAGGGTTGGTAATGTTTCTTAGTTGGAGATTGCAATATTTAAGCTATGCAACTGCTGTAACTGCGTTTCTTGGTTATTCGGCTCTTTGTGGGGTTACTTTTTCTGTGTTCTTTTATGCTTATACTATGGAATCGATTTATTTAGCATTAGCAGTAACTGCAGGAACATTTTTTGTAATGGCGCTCTATGGTTATTTTACCAAAGCAGATTTAAGTGGCTTAAATGGCATACTTACTATGGGGATGTTTGGTCTTTTTATTGCCATGTTTGCAAATTGGTTTTTTAATAGTCCTGTAGGAGATTATTATATTTCTTTAGCTGCGGTAGGTATTTTTACTCTTCTTACAGCTTATGATACTCAAAAAATTAAAAATATGGGCCAGTATGGTATTGTAAGTTCTGAAGATAGAAATAAATTGGCACTTTTTGGTGCATTAATATTGTACCTTGATTTTATCAATCTTTTTATTCACCTTTTGCGCTTGCTTGGCAAAAAGAAAGATTAATTTTTAAACAGTACTTATAGAGCGAAATGATGGTTTTACATGATCCACTTACGAGATGCCCAACTTTTTTTTGGCAATCAACCTGTTTTTGACCATATTAATTCCATGTTTCAAAAACATGACAGAATTGGATTAGTTGGGCGCAATGGATCAGGGAAAACAACGCTCCTTAAAGCTATTGTTGGTTTGCAAAAACTTGATGGTGGCTCTATAACCGTTACTGGTGGATGTAGGGTTGCTTATTTACCTCAAGAAGTTGTTATGCATAGTACCTGTTCTATTGTAGAACAAGTGCTTCGAGGCCATCCAGAAGTAGGACCTCTGCGTATTCGTCAAGAACAATTAGAGCCGTCAGTAGAATCAGGTGATGCTGATGCTGTTAATGAATACGGCGAAATTATAGAAAAACTTTCTTATCATGATGTTGAATCTATAATTGTACGTGTGCAAGATATGCTTATTGGTTTGGGCTTTAAATCTGAACAGTTTCAGGATTCTGTGCAAACATTAAGTGTTGGATGGCAAATGCGCGTGGTGCTTGCCAATATGCTTTTAGCTGATGCCGATTTTTATTTATTTGATGAACCAACAAACCATTTAGATATTGTAGCCAAAGATTGGTTTTTAGAATTTATGAAACAATCTTCTTTTGGTTTTTTATTAGTGTGCCATGAAAAGTATTTTCTTAATGCACTTTGCTCTGAAATCTTTGAGCTTGAAATTGGAAAAGGCACTTTATATACCGGTAATTATGATCAGTATGAATCAGAAAAAGGGCGATATTTAGAATCTTTAGAACAGGCGTATCTTGAACAACAAAGAGATATCAAGAAAAAAGAAGAGTGGATTGCCAGGTTTAAAGCTAAAGCTACACTAGCTAAAAAAGCAAAAAGTATGGAACGCTCTATTGAAAAGATGGATTTAATAGAACTGCCTCCTCAACCAAAATCGGTAAATTTTAATTTTGGCGCTGTGCAGCGTGCGGGTAAAATAGTTTTTAAGGCAGAAGGCCTTTCGTATAGTTTCGAAAATAAAATAATTTTTAGAAATGGTTCATTTCAGATTGAACGTGGCGAACGGATTGCCTTAGTTGCACCTAATGGTGGGGGTAAAACTACGCTTTTTAATCTTATAACAGGTAAATATAAGTTGCAGGCTGGTAATTATGAACATGGATACAATGTTCAGATAGCTGTTTTTGAACAGGAGCAACATAAAGTCTTAAATCCCAATAAGACTCTTCTTGAAGAAGTGTTTCACAACAGTACCAAAAAAACAGAAGAACAAGTACGTTCTTTTTTAGGTGCGTTTTTATTTGGCAAGGAAGAGATTTTAAAAAAGACCAAGGTTCTAAGCGGCGGAGAACGGAATCGTTTAAGTATGGTCAAAATTTTGCTACAAGATGCTAATTTTTTACTTCTTGATGAGCCAACAAATCATTTAGATATTCCTTCAAAAGAAATTTTGTTAAGAGCACTTAAGCAATTTGATGGAACAATCTTCTTTGTATCTCATGATCATGATTTTGTAAATACACTTGCAACACGTGTTTTAGAATTAAGAGCTGATGGCATTTATAGTTATCATGGAAATTATGATTCTTATTTACAACAAAAACAAGAAGCCCTTGCGTATGAAAAATCTAAACAAAAAGGTGAAGTTTCTTTAAAAAATAATAATCAAAATGGGATATTCCAAGCTCGTAGTAATGAACTTGATTCTGCTCTTTCTAAGGCGCATGATTATGATATAAAAAAATCGATGCATAAGCTTGAAAGATTAATTAGTTCACTAGAGCAAGATCTTTTAAAGATTCAAGAAAAATTTGCTGATTTAGAATATGGAACTACTGCTTTTGATGCTCAACAGAAAAAATTAGAAGAAACACAGGAAAAGCTAAAAAATGCAAATAAAGACTGGGAATCACTATTTTCTAGTTTATCTTCTTGATACTATTAGTTTTTATAAAGCGCTTTATAAGTCTTATTAGATCTTGAATGAAATTTCATTTCTGAGTTTAAATATTCCATACATGTTTATTAAAAGAAGCATAGCTCCAATTGAAGACATGATGGTTAAAATATGAGCTTCTGTTCCTACAAAAGAAAAAAGAATAAAAGAACATATTCCATAAATTGTATAAGCCTTTTCTCCCCATTGTGGAAAAAGGTAGTTCGCTGATTTTTTACCTGCAGCAAAAAAAGCTATTAAAGATGAATACCCTATAAGCATAATAAAAAATGGCCAAATGATATTCATGTAAGGAATATGCTTTCCAAGAGCAACGGCAACAATTTCAGCTTCATGAATAGGTTCTGTCCATAATTGAGCAGAAATAATAAGAAGCACACTTAAAGTAGAAACTACAAATGTATCTAAAAATACTCCAAAAATACCTAAAGAAGCTTGCTTTTCAGCATGTTTTTCTTGTGATTCTGCGTGAATAACAGCTGCGTATCCTACACCGATATCTCCAGAATAACAAGCTCTTTTAACACCCTGAGAAATGGTTAAAAGTAGGCCGCTTCCTGCAAATGCACCATAGGCAGCTTGTCCAGAAAAAGCTGAATTAAAAATTAATGAAAAGGCATGTGAAACTGCCTCTATATTTTGTGCAAAGGTCCAGCAACTTGTAATAAAAAAACCTATAATAAAAATGGGTACAATAAATAAACTAACACGACCTACTGTTTCAAGACCACCTTTTTCGGCGGTTAAAATAGCAAGTATAAGCATTGCTACAATTAAAAAATAGTTGAGTCCCCATCCTACATGAATGCTGTGCGCAACAATTCTAAACATATAAATTTCAATACCATATACACATAGCAAAATAGCAAAAAGCTTAGAAAGCCATCCAGAAGGTACTACTTTTTTTAAATAATACATTGGTCCACCATCATAACTATTGTCTTTGTTGGCAATACGGTATTTCATACCTAAGTATATTTCTGAATATTTAACAATCATGCCAACAAGTGCAGTAAGCCACATCCAAAATACAGCACCAGGACCACCTATTTGTACAGCTGTACAAACACCAACAACATTTCCAATGCCGATACAGCCACCAATTGAAGCAAAAAATGCTCTTAATCTTCCAATTCCTCGTTCTTCTTCTAATTCTCTTTTTTCTAAAAAGGAGAAAAAAAGTTTTGTAACGCGGGGTGCTTTTAAGATTTGTATCCAACCAGATTTAAAAGATAAGTATAATCCTACAATAACTACTACTGGTACACTAAAATAGCTCCACGTAACATTATCTGCAATATCAAGAAGTTTAAAGAATTGGTCAATCATTACTCAAACTCCTCGTCATCTTCTTCAAATCCAAAATCAAGTTCTTCATCTGCTCCATAATCTTCACCAACTTCTGGATATTTATGAGAATTTTTAAGGCAGTAATGGTACATTGGAGCTGATTCAGGTAAATCGACAGAATCTATATAAAGACGTTTTTCAAAATTTCCTGATTCTTCTGATTTCTTTTCTTGAGCAGTTTTAATATCGCTGTCGCTTATTTTTACTAATTTTTTAAAGGTATCAAGAGCTTCTTGTAAATCTGCAAGCTCTTCTATAAGTTCAGACTTTGTTTTTGATTGAAAAACTTCATGAAGCTCTTCAACTATTTTTTGAGTGACCGCTTCTAAAAATTCTTCATCATTAGTTAAAATTCTACTTTGTAATATACCACCTTGGTCCTCAATTTTTTTTACTGTTTTGTGTCGAACAAGTTTGTCAAGAATGAAAGATTTTCTTTCCATGGTGGCTCCTTTAAAACCTAAGCTATACAACTTAGCAAAGTGTATCACGGAATGAGTTCAGACTGAAATATTATTTCGTAAGCTTATGTTTTTGATGGATGCGTAATGCTTGAATTGCAATAGGTATATGACATAAAAAAGTAAAAAATAAGCTTAAAATTACATTGAAATGATTTAAAACTCCTTGAAAGTCTGCTACCCATAACATCCATATACCTCCAGGAATATTTAAAAAAATACTGGCATATGTACCAGGGTTCCAAGCTTGTTTAATGAAAGCAGCTATGCTGTGAATAATTCCATTAAAGATACTAAAGATTGGTGGAATAAGTAAAAAGGCGTTGTTGTAAAAAACTCCCAACCAAATACATACAGTAAAAAGTAGCCATACGCCAACTACATTAATAAAAAATATACTTTTATCGTTTAAAGGAATTTCTGTATTGGTATTTTTAAAAATTTCTTTGTTAATAAAGGTTTTAAATCCACCAGGGTACCAATGCTCTTCCCATTGATGGATACAATAAATGGCAAGTTGAAGCCATGCAAGAGTTGGTAAGGAATAAAAATTAGCAAAAGTAAATGAAGTTGCCATAATAAAAAATGCTATAAAGGGGCAGCAAAATGCCCAATATTTGTAAAGATGATCAAGAGTTTTTTTTATTGAATTCATAAAAATCTTTCAGAATATAATTTTTGACTATCTTAAAAAATTTATGAATAATAAGAGCTGATATGCAAGATTTTATGAATGTTTTTATGGTTTACAAGCCACAGTTTTTTGAATTAAAAATTTAAAATGGAGGAGAGAGTGGGATTCGAACCCACGATCCGCTATTAACGGATAACGGTTTTCAAGACCGCCGCTATCGACCGCTCAGCCATCTCTCCTAAATAATTTCAATGAAAAAGTGACTATAGCATATCTTAGAATCAACTATCGTGCAACTTAATTAAACGATTTTTTTAAGAGTACATTTTAAAAATAAGGATAAATTATGTCAGACAAAATAACTTATTGGTTTAAAACTGGAATTTTATTTTTAACGAGTGCTTCATTTGCTTCTGAAGATCAGAAAAAGGATGTAGTAACTCGTTTTAAAAGGTCTAATTGTTCAATAATTATAAATGATTCTAAACCAACTCAACAACAAAGTATAACATCTGAAGTAGTAAAAAAAGCTTGTTTGAATAATAATGTACCTAAGCAAGATGATTTGGCGTCTTTTGAAGTCTTTCTTGACGAGTGCGTATCGAATGCGAGTTCTGTGTTTAAAAAAGAATCATCAATTACAATAGAACAAATTCAATGTGTAGAGCAATCACCTTTATCATTATTTTCTTCTAAGAAGAATCCTGCAAGAAATAGTAAACAAATGGTTTTAATGCCAGTAACTATTGCTAAAAGTTATGGCAAGTCTGTAGAGGCTATTGAAAAAAAAATTAAAGAACATTGTAATGAACTTAGTCGATTAAAAAAATATCTTACTGTTGTACAATCACCAACTTATGTGCCTTTTTTTCTATCGGGTTATGATGATGAAAATTATATTGAAAGGATAAAATCAACTTTGATTAGAGGTTTGAAAAAAAATATTACTAGCTTAAATGATTCTATAAATGTATGGACTGTTTTATTAGATTTTGCACGTAATAGTGATGAAGCAATTTAAAAAATTGCTTTTTAAAATTTTGGTGTGCCATGCTGTGGTATAGCGTATTTTTTTAAAGGAGAAAATCTATGATTAAAAAATATCTAATCTATGCGACAGTAAATTTGGCTATTTTTTCTTTGCAGGCAGAGGATCTTATAACAAAAGATCTTTTTATAAAGCGATGTGAAGAGTTAAAAAAAGAGGCCTTAAATTTAGGTATAGCCTCACATATTGTTGATACTGTATTTGAATCACTTTCTTTTAAAAAAGACATTATAAAAAAAGATTCTTCTCAGCCTGCAACTATTGAGTCAGCTGAAACCTATATTGCTCAAAGAGTTCGTCCAACTCGCATTAATTTTGGCCGTCATTTTTTGCGCAAAAACATAGCTTTTTTTGAGCCGATTTGTAAAAAATTTAATATTGATTTTGAACTCCTTATTAGTTTATGGGCAGTTGAGACAGATTTTGGTACTAATATGGGGAAGTTTGATAGTTTTTCTGGCATGGCAACATTAATGTGTACACGTCGTTTTGATTTTTTTAAAAAAGAGTTTTTAACCCTTTTAAAATTACTCAATGATGGAGTTGTGCCTTCTTGTAATTTAGTTGGTGAATGGGCAGGAGCACATGGGCACTTTCAGTTTATGCCAACGACCATATTAAAGTATGGTGTTGACTATGACAATGATGGAGTTATTGATCTTAAAGGTTCATTACAAGATGCATTTGCATCGGCAGCAAATTATATGCATGTTTTAGGTTGGAAGCGTGGTCTTCCGTGGGGGTATGAAGTTATTCTAAATCAAGAATTATCTATTGATACGATTTCTTTTTCTAGTCGTGCACTAAAAACAAAAATGAGTTTGCAAGAATGGTGTGATTTAGGGGTTATTCCTTTAAATTCAGAATCAATTAATTTTTTGCATTTGCAAGCATGGCTTATTATGGCAGATGGTGCAGAAAATAAATATTATGTAGTATTTGATAATTTTAAAGCAGTCTTGCGCTGGAATAACTCATTTAAGTATGGTCTTATGGTCTGTCTCTTGATGGATCAAATAAAAGGATGAAATAGACCTTATTTATATAAAATTTAATCAATTAGTTAAAATTGATTAATAAAGTAAACATTTTTTTATATGCTCTTTTTTAAATACCATATAATTATAAAATAAAAAAATTAAGGTTTAAAAAATAATATTCTTTATTATTTGAAAATAATTATAAAAAATGGTGCGCCCGAAAGGAGTCGAACCTTTAACCTTCAGATCCGTAGTCTGACGCTCTGTCCAGTTGAGCTACGGGCGCATAGAGAAGATTTCAAATCATAAAGTTTTAAAAGCAACGTTTAGTATACTTTAATGATTGAATCTATCAAGTAAAAGCTTAATAAATTAATGGTGGAGAGGAAGGGATTCGAACCCTTGTTCCGGGTTTCCCCAGAAACTCACTTAGCAGGCAAGCGCTTTCGACCACTCAGCCACCTCTCCATGCACAATTTTTTTTTAATGTTAAAGTAAATATAGAATACAAGACTGTCTGTTTTATGCAAGTTTTTAGGTAAAAAGGGTAAGTGATGGCTTTAGTTATTGCAGTTAAGGTGCAGCCTGTAGCGGGTAAGTCTGGGCCGGTACTTGATAAAGACGGAAATTTAAAATGGTTTCTTAAAAGCCCTGCAGAAGATGGAAAAGCTAATAATGAACTTATAAAAAGCATTGCATATTTTTTAAAAATATCCATAGAAAATATTGAAATTATTGCAGGGGCTACAGCTCGTAAAAAGCTTATCAAGATTCACGCCTCTTTAACGCAAGTACAATTTTTTCAGGCAATTGGAATAACTTATAAGCAGCAGAAAATAGCTTAATCTTTATTTGACGACGTTGCCTGTTTCTTTTATTCTTAGTAACGTGTTCCAATAAAAAGCCGGGATGGCGAAATTGGTAGACGCACGGGACTCAAAATCCCGCGGTGGCGACACTGTGCCGGTTCGAGTCCGGCTCCCGGCACCATGCTTTGTCACATTTTCTATTTCAGCAACATTTTATAAAATAAATTGTATGGTAAATTAGAAGGATTTTATGAGCGATTCATGTATTTTTTGTAAAATTTTGGCACGTCAAATTCCTTCTTCTATTATTGCTGAAAATGATTATGTTTTTGTTCTTAAAGATATTGCACCAAAAGCTCCTATTCATTATTTAATTATTCCAAAAAAACATATTTCTGATATTGCATCGTTAACTCAAGACGATAAGTTAATCGCTGCATCTATTTTATATATGGCACAACATCTTTCAAAAACAGTCGATGGAGCGCAATCATTTAAATTAATTAATAATAATGGCACCTCTGTTGGACAATCTGTTTTTCATATTCACTTCCATTTTCTTGCTGGTTCTAGATTAACTGCTTTTTCTGTATGATCATTTACATCGGTAATAAAAAGTTATTAGTAATATTGGTTGTTAAAATGTCTTTAAAGACACTATTGCAATAGTGTTTAAAAAGTGTTGATATTCAGTTTAGTTTTTTATAGTCCATAAAGCTTTTGATTTAATGCATTAAATATGGTACCCTTTGCCCTTGTTTATAAATATATATTTAGGAGATAGAAGAGTATGAAGCATTTGAGCTCTTTTTTAATGGGTTTGGTTATAAGTTTTACTGTTTTTTGTTCAGAACAATTGTCACCTAAAACTTTTTTAGTACGACTTTCTAATGATAGCGTTGCTGAATTTTATGTTCAAGATTGTAAAGTTTTTTGGAAGTGTACAATTGGTTCTATAGAGCAAGAAGAACTAATGTTTGATTTTGATGACATAAAAGAAGTGCAACCAAAAATAGTGCAAGGTGTTTTTGATAACATTCCAAATTTATCTAATGTTATACTAAGTGATGAAGGGTCTAATGAAGTAAATTGTTTTTTTACAGAGTTTTTAAAAACTGAAGATGGAAAATCTTACTTTAAAGAGATGTATCAAACAATGCAATGGAATGGTAATGATTGGTTGTTAAGTGAGCCTGTTTTTACACGACGTTCATGGATGATAGAACCAAATTCTATAGAAAATATGTTAATTGTTAAAAGACGATGTCCTTTAGCATCATTATCTAGTAGTAATACTACACCAAAAATAGATTTTGATGAAAACGAGTATGGTGTTATTCCAGGTGGAGATAATAATGAACTGATTTTGGATAGCAGAGGTCGACTCATTGTTTCTTCAGCGCTATCTTTAGTTGGTAGTCCAGTTATAAACAGAAAAACATGTATTCCAACTATTACACCATCAAAAATAGCTGTTTCTTTAGTATCGTCATCTTTGAACGAACGTTCTTCTAATTTTGGTAGCTTTAGATAAATGTTTAAAAATTATTTTTTTAATATGTATTCATAAGCTTATTTTTTTTATATGCTTTTTAAAAAATATTGTATTAAAGGATAATTTATGAAGCCATATAAAATAGTGATACTAGTATTCTTGGGATTATTTTTTAATCAAAAAGTAGAATCTTTTGAAAAGTCTTTAAATATGCCTATGATGCAAAAATTTACAGCTTTAGGTTATGATTGGGCATTTGAATCTTCTGGGTATAGTAGTAGTAACTATCAAATAAAAAATCATGATTTTTTTTATAATGGCGCAATGCCTTATGACATTATAGGATATACTATTTCTGAGAATGAGGTAATTCTTGATATTATACAGAAAAATGGACATGACTTTTGTTTTGGACAACAAAAAATTATAAAAACAATAAGCTTAAATTTTCAAGATGCTATGTTTGATGGTTCTAAATATGTTATTGCTCAGGGAGAAACTCCTTTAGAGGATGAAAATCCTAAATCACCAATAATACAGATGTATAATTCTGATGGGGTATCTAGAGAAGAGGGTTTTGTGCCTGGAGCAGCGCTTTTTTCTGAAATACATATTGAAAATATTGAAGGATCTCCATGTCTTGCAGTGCCCTTTACAGTAGTGACCTCCTATAGAAAAAAGCTTGATGAGCGAAAACTATTTATATCTGATTTTAGTCCAGTCTTTATGAGAAAGGTATCTCTGCTGCCTTTGGCAAACCTTAAAAAGACGTCTGGAAAAAAATTAATAAAATAGTTCAAAAACTTTTTGTGTCCAACTTTCCATAAGCGGGTATAGTTCTTTACATTCAGTATAGGTAAGTAGTTGTCCGCTTTTAAGTTCTGAACGCACTTTAATGTTGGGTGTACTTCCTTCAATTATAATTACCACTCCTAAATGAACAGACCCAACTTCATTTGAATCATCATTAAGTATTCCTAAAAAATGTGTAGTATAGGAATCTTTATATATGACTTCTTCATTAAATTCACGTTGTGCCCATTCAAAAATTGAGCTACTTGTAACATCTTCTTTGCGTAAATGTCCGCCAATGCCAAGTGAGTAACTGCTTGCCAAGCGACTTTCTGAGGCGTTGCTTTTACGTTGCATTAAAAAATAACGGTCTTGATGTTTAAAGATTAGATAAGGAATAATTTGTTTGTATTCAAAGTTGGTTTCAGCAACTCCACGGGGCATAAACTCTTTATTGTTTGTAATAGTTGTAATATAGGATTCAAGATTGGTTGTGATTATTCCTTGCCATCGTTCACTATTAAAAAGTGCACTGTTTTTTACTACTAAAACTTCTTCTGCCCATTTGCCTGTCAGTTGCATTGAACCAGCATTTATTTTTTGTGTTGTTGTCATGTTCTTCCTTTTTATGTAAGTAAATTGCGCTAATCACATAGTCATCTACTCTATAATTAGCATTGACAGCTTTTATAGTCAAAATAGATTGGCTATATGATATTTATGTTTCATAAACCAGTTGAGCAATTTTTTTGCTTAAATCGACAGCTTCTTTATAGGGATGCTGAAAAATGTTGCGTCCAATGGCAACTCCAGCAACGTGGGCTATAATAAGTTGATCTTTTATACGTTCTAAAAGATTGGATGAATCTATAGTTTCTCCTCCAGAAACTATAACTTGTGTAGTGCCTGCAGCTTGTACCGCTTTAATAAGATCATGCGCATTTCCCGATTCTGGAGCGTGTATTTTGACAAAATCTGCACCTAAAGAAAGTCCAAGGCCTGCTGCACCTGCAATCATTTCTGGGCTTTTTTCATATTTTACATTTTTGCCACGTGGATAAATCCATAAAATGGCAATCATGCCATGAGTATGGGCTTCTTGCACAAGTTGTGCTGCTTCTGTAAGCATTTCTTTTTCAAATTCACTACCTGGGTAGATAGTATATCCTACACCGCAGATTGAAATGCCAGCTTTTTGTAAAGCAAGAACGTTGCTAAATGACCACATTTGTTTACTATAAGGGTCTTGAAGGCCCAAATTTGTTTTACCATTTAATTTTGCTATATAATTAATAGAAGAATAGATTGGTGCATAGCGGTCTATCATGCCAATATGGGTAGCAAAAGCACCTGCATCTCCAGCAGTAGCAATTCTAAACAGTCTTTCTGGTTCATTAATTTCTGGTGCTAGAGAAGGCCCACTAAAATCTGCATTTAAATGTTCCATCTTTTGATCAGCAGCAAATAAAAATAATTTATGAGTATCTTTGGTAATTGTTTTGTAATTTTTAAGGTAGGTTGCATGTTGTGATTCTGGAACGCTTAAAGGTATAATTTTAGGGTTCATAGTTTATCTTTCATCCATTAAGAACTACTTTGTCATGTATTAAAAGAGTTTCTGCAATAGTTTGAAAAAGTGGTGCAGCAACAGTACTTGCATATACTCCGTGTTTACTTGATTCTTTTAAATAGCATCCAATTACTCGTTTATAAGGCTTGTGATTAGGACGTGGTTCTATTTCTTCTATAGCTCCAATAAAAGCAAAGAAATTTTTATGAGGATCATAAACACCATTTTCTAGTAAGTTTGCAGTGCTTGTTTTTCCTAATGTTCTAAAGCCTTTAACTGCAGCATATTTTCCAGTGCCCTCTTGCGTTGATGTTATTTTTTCTAAAATAGATCGCGAAACGGCAATGCTTTCATCAGAATATATTTTAGTTGGTGGTACTGTTGATTGTTCTGGCGATATAACTAAGCGTGGATGAATCAAATAGCCATTATTGCAAAAAATACAAAAAGCACGTGTAAGTTGTAATAAGGTAGTTGTTATTTCGTACCCATATGATAAAGAAATAATAGATTGTTTAGACCAATTTTTAGGATGATTTACAAATCCTGTTTGCTCTCCAGGAAGGGCAATGCCAGTTTTGTTCCCAAATTCCAATTTTTTATAATGATCATATAGTTTTGAACCAATTCTTTTTGCTACTTTTGCAATACCGATATTATTTGAACGTTGCATAACCATAGAAAAAGGAATAATTCCATCAGCATATACAGTGTTAATTTTTCTACCATCAACAATGGTTGTTTTAGTGTTATGGCAATCAATTTCTTCATTAGCCGTAACAGCTTTTTCTTCTAGTGCTGCAAGCGCACAAAAGGTTTTAAGTCCAGATCCAAATTCATAACTTTCGGTAATAGGAGTATTTTTGGTAAATGTTATATCAAGTTCATGCGTATTATTAGGATCAAATGTTGGATAGCTTGCCATTGCGATAATGTCTCCACTGTCAGGATCCATTACTACTACTCCTCCTTCTTTACTTTTGAATTTTTCTGCTTGTGCGTTTAATGCTTCTTGTACTAAAAATTGTATATGGCTATCGATAGTAAGTTGTACAGGAGTTCCTAAAGATCCTTCAGTTTGTGTTTGTTGAGAAAAATAAAAATTTCCTGATCGAGCATCCCGTTCAAGGATAGTGGTGGTTGGTGTTCCTGCTAAAAGTGTATCAAACATTAATTCACATCCGCTAATACCATTATTATCAACATCAGTTATTCCAACTAAACCGGCAGTTGAAGGGTTTGGATAAAATCTGCGAGGTTCTGTTAAAAAATAAATATCTTCAAGTGCATAGTTTTTAATCAGCTGTATTTCTTCTTGAGAAAGGTTTCTTTTTATATACATAAAGTATGCATCTTGTTTTTTATTAAAGCGGGGCAAGCTTTCTGGAAAATACTGCGTTAAAAAATTAATAAGTTCTTTTTTATGAACAATTTGTTTAGGGAGTATAAATGCTGTAATACTATCTTTGTTAAGTGCTAGAGGGGTGCCGGTTTTATCAAAAATTAAAGCGCGAGGAGGGTTTTTGGTAATGTTTGTTACATATTGTTTGTTTGCAAGATTAGTATAAAAATGGTGTTGCTTGATTTGCAGAAAAAAAAGATTTAATGCAATTAAGAAGTATAAAAAACAAGAAAAAATAAAAATATATCCAGTTCTTATTTTATAACTTTTATTCATAGAGAAATTCTTTTGGTTTGTGCAATTTTAAGAGGAATAAATCCTTCTTTAGTAATATATTCTTTAATAGCGTGTTTATTTTTTGCTGCTGCAAGATTAAGACTTTTTTCTTGATAAGTGTTTTTTAAGCAAGCAATTTCTTTTTCAAGTTGTTGATGATGATAAAGACAATTTACCCAAGAGCTTTGCTTATGAATGGAAAGTCCAATTAAAAAAAGTTGTCCTATAAAAAAGACTAATATAAAAGATGAATTCTTTGCCATAGTGCACTCCTTTTTATTCAGGTTAGATTATCGTGCTTTATTTAAAGAAAGCAAATGAATAGAAAAAATAAGATACAAAGGGTTGCTTTTATGAACTCTTTATGATTAAAGTTTTTCTAAAGTACCATTAAAAAGATAGTTGTAAAGAAGGAGAATCGGATGAAAAAACAGGTATTAATGCTTGGTCTTGTGGCCTTATATGTTTTTACTGTAGACGCGAGTCGTATTAAAACATTATCTCAATCTGGCGCCCAAGAAGAATCAAAAAAACAAAAAACAGTAGAAGAACCTAAGAAAGATAAAACATTACATGTTGTTACTAAACCGAAAAAAGAAAAAGAAGTTAAGCAAGTTAAAGATGTTAAAGAAGTAAAAAAATTAGCAACTGAGGACAAAGTATCTATAAAAAATTCAGATAGACAAGCTCGAATTGAAGAGCGTCGTGCAATAAAAGCTCAAAAAAATAATGCTCGTAAAGCAAAAGTTGCTGCAGTTGCACAAAATCTTACAGAGGCTGTACGTTGCAGAGATGGATTAAATCCACAAATTAAATCAGTAAAAAAAGAAATTCATAATGAATTAAAAGCTACAAAAAAATCTGAAAGTAATGCAAATCTAGTTGCTCGTAAACATTATAGAGCTCATAAAAAAGAAATAAATACACAACTTAATGATCTTCGTCTTGAAGTACGTCAAGCACGTGCAGAACAACGTGAAGATGATGCGCATGATCTTGAAATGCAAATCGAAAATCTTCAAGGCTTTGGTATGACCCCAGAAGGTGAAGTTAACTATCAAAACATTGATGATTTAAGAAATCAATTAAAAGATTTACAAAAAGATCATCGTGGGGTTATTAAAGAAGCTAAAAGATTGTGTCAATTAGATCACATAAGATATGAGCCTCTACATGAAGTTAAAGTAGCAAAAGTAAAAAAGACCAAAGAAGAAAAAGTTGCTGCAAAAAAAGTACGCAAAGACGCTGCAAAAGCTTCAAAAAATAAAACAAAAAAAGAAAAATTTGCAAAATCTGCTAAAGGGTCGATGCAAAAAAAAGAAAAGATAGTAAAAAGTTCTAAGAAATCAATACAGCCAGTAAAACAATTAAAGGCAAAAAAAGAAAAAACTTCATATACTTCTACGCCAAAAGCAGCAAAAGTAAAAAAAGAAAAAGTAGTAAAACCAGTAAAAGAAAAATCAAAAAAAGAATATGCTGCATATTATCAAGAAGAACCTTCTTTAATTAATAATGATTCACAAGCAGCACCCTTAGGAAGACGTGCAAGATTTTCTAGTGCTAAAGAAGAGGACGGTGCTTTAATACATTCTCAAAGAGCATCACGTAATGGAAAAACTCAGGTTCAAGAAAAATATGCACAACCAAAAGAATCTTCTAAAAAAGAAAAAGTTGTTGTTCAAAAACCGGCAAAAAAAGCAAAAGTTAAAGAGCAAAAAGTAAAAAAAGAAAAAGTAACAAAATCTGCTAAAGTTCCAAGTCAAAAAAAAGAAAAAGCAGCAAAAAGTTGTAAGCAATCAGCAAAATCAGTAAAAAAATCAAAATCAAAAAAAGAAAAAGTAGCAAAGCCAATTGATGCAAAAATAAAGATTAAAGAGCTAAAAGCAGAAATAAAAGATCGCGAAGAGCAAGTTGCTGGATTAAAAGATGTTCGTCGTCAGGCAGATGAAAGCGAAAAAGCTCAGATTTCAGTAACAATTGATGCGATGACTGCAAAGATAAAAGATCTAGAAGGGCAAATAAAAGCTTTAAAATAAAATAATTTTTTTAAATAAATTATATAATAAATAAAAAAGCCTTGTCATAACAACAAGGCTTTTTTATTTATTATGGTCGATTATGAGGAGTTGTTGTAGTAACTATTTTAGTTTTTTTACAAAAATCTTTTTGCCTTTACTTGTTTAGGCACTTTCGATTTTAACCTCCTAATTCTTCTTCTTCTGTTGTTAACTCTGTTAATAATGGTAAAGAAGAAATTCCTAGTCGTGCGCATTCTTCATGAGCAAGTTTTAGTTTGTGGCGAGCAAGTTCTAGTTTTTGACGAGCAAGTTCTAGTTCTTGAAGAGCAAGTTCTAGTGCTTGATCCATTGCTACTTGTTTTGTACGAGTATCTTTTAGTTCTTGATCCAGTGCTATTCGTGTTGTACGAGTATCTTTTAGTTCAGCAGCTTGTTGTTCAACAGCTTTTTTTAGATCTTTCCTAATCTGATTTAGTCGGTCAACTAGCGAGCAAGGTTGTGATGTATACGTATTTAAATGACTAAGACAAATTGTAGTAAAAATTACTATAGAAAATATTTTCATAAAACCTCTTTAAATTGTATTTTAAACATTTAATCTTTTTATTATAATATATCATATTAAGTTTTTATTTCAAGCTGAGCTTATTTTTTTTATAACTTCTTTCTGATAAAATTTTCTCTTTTGTCCTGAGATAGCTTTTTATGCTGAAAGATGGCGACTGCTTAAAAATTAAAAATACTTTTTTTAAAAATCAAAATAAGATGAAAATGAAACTTCAGCAGCTTTTTCACCCGTCTCTTTATCAAGCTTAAATCCCCAATCAATTCGAATTGGCTGTGGATTAAGTAGTCGTAATCCTACACCAACTGAATGTCTGTATTTAAAGGAATTATTTTTTAGATGTGCAGGATTAATAGATGATGCATGTGGGGTGTTCCAACCGGCACCGCCATCATAAAATACTACACCTTTAAAACTTAAGTCTTGTGTGAGTGGAAACACTAATTCCGCATTAAAAAATAGCGCTCTTTTTGAGCCGATTGAATCACCTTGCCAGCCTTCTTCTTCAACAAGATCAGGATGATACCACATTGGTCCAATTTGGCCAAAAGTCCAACCACGAACAGATGCTTGTCCGCCAATATGATAAAGTTCGCGATAAGGAATAGTGTGGCTGCCAATTGCAGAAACAGAACCTAGATGACCACGTAAATGAAGAACTAAATTGCGTTCATCAATAATTGGTGTATACCAGTGCCCATCGAGTTGTATTTTAAAGAAGCTAAAGTTATCTCCAAGCATAGGAATCCCACATTTAGTCATCAATGACCATTGGTGTCCACGGCTAATATGAACATTGTGGTTACGCGTATCTTGGCCTACTACAAATTCTAAAAATCCAAATTTACCTGTTTCAAATCGTGAATCATAAATTGCTTGTAATTCATTTTTAGCAGTGGCATCACCTACAATAGAAGCTGTAACTTTTGTTTTAGTGCCATTGGTAGAAGAATAAAGCGCTAAAGAATTAATACCAGCCTGAAACATGCATGAAGTATCCCATAATTTTCGTGAAATAAACCCAATATGCCCTGTTCCTCCAAAACGTTCTTCTTGAACAGTGTCAACTACTTTACGTACTTCATCATAACTTGATCTTCCATACATAGCATCAAATCCAACACGTACTGGTTTTCCAAAAAGCCATGGCTCTGCAAATCCAATATTTAAACCACGATCATCTTGTCCAAGTCGTGCCATAAAGTTTCCAATAAGACCTCTACCTGCAATATTTCTGTCTGCTATATGCAGTTCAGCAGCAACACCTGATTGAGAAGAAAGTTCACCGGGTGTTCCGCCATAAGTTAATTTAAGTTCGCCTCTTCCGGTTGGGACTTCTTTAACAATTAAATCTACATCTGCAAGATCATCATTTAAACGATTTAATTTTAAGTTGACTCCGTCACGAGGATCAAAGTAGCTCAAACTTGCAACGCGATCTTTAGAAAGATCTAAACGAGTTGATGTAAGTGTTTCGCCTTCAATTAAAAGAAGTTGTCGACGAATAATGGGGTCACGCGTTTTATCATTCCCAAAAATATTAATGCGATTCAATTTTACTTTATTGCCAAGTTCAATATAAAAAGTTATATCAACTGTTTTTTCGTTTTCATTTGGCTGGATCATTGGTTCAATATCAGCATAAATATATCCAAAATCTCCACACACAGTACGCAATTGCTCCATGCTTTTTTTAAGCCCTTCACGTGAATAAGACTGTCCTTTTTGTACAGGGATCATGGAAAGAAGTTGCTCTTCAGTAAAAAGATCGTTACCAGGAGCGCTAACATTATTAATGGTATACTTATCACCTTCATGAATAACAAATGTAATAGTCATATCTCTTTTGTTTTGACTAAATTCAACGCGTGCATCAGTGACTTTTGCATTCATATATCCATTGCTTTGATAAAAATTTTCGAGAGTAAATTTATCAGACTCAATAGCTTGTGGATGGTAGCTTCCTGATTTATCCATCGGTCCTAAAATCCAATCTTCTCGTGTAAAAAGTAAAGAGCGTAATTTTTTTTCAGCAAAAATAGTATTGCCATCAAAGCGCACTCGTTTAACTAATGATTGAATACCTTCATTAATAGTAAAAGTAACAATATTGCTTTCTCCATCTTTTTCCATAGCAACAGAGACATCGGTAAAATGGTAATTTTTTTCTGCGTATGCTTTTTTAATAACACGTACTAATTTTTGAAGCTCTTCAAGTTCAGCAGCTGGAATTTTAGAGAAATCTAACTTTTTGGTTATATCTTTTTCCGCAAGATTTTTATTGCCTTTAAAAATAATTTCTTTAATGAGTGGTTTTTCTGTCAGATAAATATGTAAATTTATGGTATTGTTATTGTTTTTTTCTGTATTAATTTGTACTTGTTTGAAATATCCAAGAGCGTAAATATTATTGATAACTTCATTTGTTTTATCGGCAAAAAATAGTTCGCCTTCATAATAAGGAATTTTACTTATTATAGTATCAATAGGAAGAGTTTTTGTTCCATGGACTATAATTTTTTCTATGATAGGAGCTTTGTTAGAAATTTCTTCATTATTATAATCAGATGATTCTAAAGTATTATATTTATTGTTATTACACAGTGTTAAAGAAGAAAAAAGAAGACCATTTAATACAATGGTTAATAACACCTCATTTCTTACATTATTTTTTATGCGCATCATTTACAACTCCTGGACTCTCTGTATCCTAGTAACTTTTTTAATCTCATGGTAAAATGAACTTTCATGATACTATTTTTGAAAAAATTAGCCAGTTCTCCAAAAACTAGGATACACGCTATGATTACTCTTACCAATACAGCAACAGGAAAAAAAGAGTTGTTAAAAACTCTCAAAAAAGGCTCTCTGTCTTTTTATGCGTGTGGAATTACTCCGTATGATTACGCACATCTTGGCCATGGCCGCTGTTATGTATTGTTTGATGTATTAGTGCGGTTTTTAAAATCAGATGGTATAGATGTTACCTATTGTAGAAATTTTACTGACATTGATGACAAATTACTTGATCGTGCGCAAAAAGAATGTGGTGATGCGCTACGTTATAAAGAAGTAGCAGATCGTTTTATTAATTATTACTTAGAAGATATGGAAGCGCTTAATTGTCAGTTTCCTACTTATCAACCACGCGTTACTGATGTTATTCCAGAAATTATTACTTTAATTCAAAAACTTATTAATCGTGGATATGCGTATGCAGTTGACGGTGATGTTTATTATAAAGTCGATGCGTTTACTCATTATGGCACACTTTCAAAACGTTCTTTAGATGATTTACAAGCGGGTGCTCGTGTTGAAATTAATCACAAAAAAAATAATCCTTTAGATTTTGCTTTATGGAAATCTGAAAGTTCAGGATTTTGGGATGCTCCATGGGGGCATGGAAGACCAGGGTGGCATATTGAATGTTCTGCTATGGCAATGAAATATTTTGGCGACTCAATTGATTTACATGCAGGTGGACAAGATTTAATTTTTCCTCATCATGAAAATGAAATAGCACAGTCAGAAGGCGCTACTGAATCTACTTTTTCTCATCATTGGATGCATGTTGCATTTGTTCGTGTCAATCAAGAAAAAATGTCAAAATCGTTAGGTAATTTTTTTACGTTACGCGATTTATTTAATCATTTTGATCCAATGGTTGTTCGTTTTTATCTTTTAAATCATCATTTTAGATCACCCCTTGATTTTGTTATATCAGATCTTGAAAATGCAGAAAAAGCGTACCGTAAATTATGTAAAGCATTTGCAACGCGTGTATGTAAAGTAGACCTTTCTGATCTTGCTGCTATAGAAACACCGGTTCTTAATACTATGAAAAATTTTCTTAAAGATGATTTAAACACAGTGGGGTTATGGGGCACGGTTTTTGAAAATCTTGATAAGTTGGGCCAAGAATTTTGTTTAGTAAAATCATTTATTCAAAATGTTTTGGGCCTTACTTTAGAACCACTTGCTCAAAAAATTGTATGTATTACTCCAGAAATTCAAAAAATAATTGATGCACGAGAATCTGCTCGTGCATCAAAAAATTGGGTAGAAGCAGATAAGCTCCGCGATCAATTAAAAGATATGGGCATTGATGTTCAGGATAGAAAGCTTTAAAATTTCTGCGATTGATAAAGTTTAAAAGTTAAGTTGCATTAATAAGTAATATTAGTGCCTGCGGTTACTAAATTAGGCAGCTCTTTTAAAGATGCTATGTCTCTTTCTTTTAAATATGGGTTAAAAGAAAAATTTATTATTTTTAATGTTTTAAATTCTTCAAATTCAGGAATGTTTAATCTTTTTAATCCATTGAATGCAAAATTTAATTCTTTTAAACGTTCATAGCTATACAGTCTTTTTAACCCATCAATGCTGGTTAGTGCTAAATTGCTAAAATCAACACGATCTGTTTCTTTATTAAGAATAAGGCCTGCATTAAATAGATCTTCAAGAGATAAGCTATAGGATATAATGCCATGTTCTATTAAAAGCCTTAAAGTTGAAAATGTTTGCATTACATTACGATACGCTTTCTGTTTATTAACTGAATCTGCAGTAACTATCGTATTGGCTATTGTAATGGTTAAAGCTTTAGAAGATGCTTCTAGATCTATATTTTGATCAATCAAGTGCTTTTTTAAAGGTTCAATGTCTTCTATGAAGAAATTATTCTTAGGATTGTTTTTTGTTTCTAAGAAAGCTTGAGTAGTTGAATCTAACTTAGTGAGTGTATTAATGTGATCATTATTTTTTTCTGCGTTATATGTGTAATTTATAAAAAATAATAATCCTAATACTATGAATAATTTTGTCTTCATTATGTATCCTTTTTATTTTTTATAACAGAGACTGTTTTTATAAGTTATTTATTTTAAATAACTTATAATTCGTTGTTTTAAAGATTCTTCATCAAGAGTTTCTTCAACACGGGCATGGACTTTATTGCCTTTAATAATTAATACTGTTGGAATGCATTCAATAGATACGCCGAATTTTTCTTTTAAAAATGTAATGGTTTCATCATTGTCTTCAAAACAATCAACTTCGATTTCTGCACAAACACATTTTTTGTAAAGAGTATGAGCAACTGCTTTAAATGATTCTGCCATTGGGGTGTAGGTAGAACACCAATCAGCTTTAATGTTTAATACTACAGGCAAATCTGTATTGATTGCTGTATGATTTTGTGCAGTTATAACAGAAAGAATTGGCTGTGTTGTGTCTGTAGCTTTTTTTACAGAAATAGGATTTTTTTGTGGAGCGTGTGTTGATGCAGAGGAACTCATTCTTTGTCTTTTGTTAGCAGAAGAATGTCCATATAAAGAATGAATTCCACTATGTAAGCACAACAAAGTACAGAGTAAAGTAGATCCATGCGATCTATAAACTTGTATTTTCATAAAATATTATCCAAGAAAATCTTCGATAATAGAACGTAAGTCATCTTTATTAATGTACCCAGTTTCTTTGTGTTTAATTTCATTGTTTTTAATAAAAACAAAAGTAGGAACTGATGTTACACCGTAATGAATTGATAGCTCTCGAGCTTCATCAACGTTTAATTTTGCAAATTTAATTTTGCTACCCATTTCTTTTTCTAGCTCTTCAAAAACAGGAGCCATTTGTTGGCAAGGGCCACACCATGTTGCGTAGACATCAAGAATAATAGGTAACTGTGATTGTGCAATTTCTTGTTCAAGATTTTCTTTAGTAATAGAAACAGCCATGATACTCCTTGTGTGAGATTTTAGGTCATTAATGTGTAACTTACTATCAGATAAAATTACAAAATAAATCTACACGTTACTTTGTTAACTGGCAAGTTACTCTTTATAGAATAAAGTGCACTTTATATAAAAATTAAAAATAAAGTTTAAAAAAAAGTATCATCCAATTTCTTTTTATAAAGTTAAAATATTTTTTTGGCATGTTTACAAAATAAGCTTTCTTTACTAGTTTAGCCTGAACTTGATCTAAAAAATAAGCTTAAATGCGCGAATCTATTTTTTATTAAGATTACGTGTTTAAAGGTTTTTATATAAGAAGAATAACACCATCAAGGTAAAACTTTTTAATATAAAAGAGTAATGAGGATAAAATGAAGCGCACAAAGTTTTTATTAAAAATAATAATAATAATGTTAGTGGTTGTTAAAGCTTTTGCTACAGAATCAATACCTAATAATGTTGTGTTAACTACACCAGATATTCAAGTGTATGAACCTCTTGAAAAAAGGATTTTCAAATTTCTTATTGGTAAAAGGCCAGATAATAGGATTTATTATGGCATGTTTACTGTTCATATTCCATGGAACGAAGAGCATAGGTCTTGTAATTGGGGTATGGGTTTTTTATTCAATTCATTCTTTTGTTTAACTTTCTTGAATTCTTATTCAAATCGTTCAGTAGCATTTGGAATACATAGAGACTTATTTGTTATTCCTGCACATAGGTACATTGATCTACTGGCAGGATATAGTCTGGGATTAATATATGGTTATAAAGACATAACTCTTTGTGGTGTGAAATTTTATAGATTTGCTCCTTTGTTGACTTTTCATGGGGGATTTCAGGTATCAATAAGTGACACTTTTAAACTGGGTATATCATTAATGTCTAATCCTAGAGGAGGTATTATTTCAAGCTTATTATATTTTACTTTTAAGTTGTAAGTCAAGGGGGCTTTTAAAAGCCCCCTTGACTTACATTTAGTAAATAGATGATGTATAAAAAATTAAAATGTTAACCCTGTATTTACAAAAAAGTGCCATTGATTGAGTGAATTATTGGTTCCACCTGTTTCATAAGCTGTGCCAATCCCTACAAATGGGTTGACAGGCATTTTGGTTAATCTATCTTTCCATCCATATTCAAGATTATAAACAAACACATGACTTACTTCAGAAGGGCGTAATCCAGAATGTAAATGTAAATCATCACGTCTAATAGTGGAAGACGCTGTACTAAATGGTACAAGGTTTGCTGTTTGACCAAAAGGATTAGCTCCATGAATCTGGATATCAGTTGAAACATTATTAATGTCAGCACCACCAAAGTTTGTTGCTGAAATTGCTTTCATTCCTAGAATTGCATTAATATCGGTATGCCATTTTTTAAGCCGTTCTTTGGTATGAGCAAAGAATTGATATCCAAAGTCCATTTTAAGTTGACCTAAAGTTACTGTACAAAAAGTAGATGTTTGAACAAGTAAATCTACTCCTGTGCGAGCAGAAAGTGTGGTATAATTAATAGCAGGAGTTACAGTATCTGTAGCAGCAAAAGCAGTTGCTAAATTTGCTTTTTTCTTTGCAAGCATATAACGGCTTCCTGCTCCATGGCGTGTAACATCAAAAGAATGTTTTCCGGTTCGTCCAAAAAGATACGTTAATTGCGCATTTATAAAAAGATCAACACTATAATCTTTGGTTATAGATCCATCATCATTTAAAATATTTTTGGTAAATAATGCTTGATAAAATTGTGTACCTAATCCTATTCCTTGTTGTCCAGCAGTACCTACTGAAGGTTCAAACCAATACTTTGCTCGAGAAGGGCCACTACCATTTAAAAGCAAATGTCCTTCAACTGATAAATTTCTGGTATCACTTTCTATAATGCGATACCCGATTTTTAAAAAATTATTTCCAAAGCAACGTTTTTTGATAATATCGGTTGTTAATTTTCCATAGATTGCTGCTTCGGCTTGGCCTGCAGTACGTTGGCTTACAAAAAAACTGCTAGCAGATGTATTAGTAGTAATGGGGGTTCCATTATTTACATCACCAGGCACAAAAGTACCGGCTTGTTGAGAAACAACTTCGTTGATTCCATGTTTCCATAGTGCACTCACATAGGAAATGGTAAACGATGTATAAAGCCCTGGAATTATTGGATCAAGATTATATAAGAACTGTGTATCAAATGTACGAGTTTCAATCCGTGGATTTGCAGTTACAATAGAATTAAAAACACCACCAACTAAAAGATTAACTGCATATATATCAGTATTTTGATCTTCTGTACGAGGGGTGCTGCTGATTTTCATACTGTTTTTACCATTAAAAAACAGCAACTTTCCTAGCCCATTTTTATGAGTGGTGTATGAACGTGCATGCGAAAAATGTAAATATCCAGCATCTTGTTGGTGACGATAAGAAAGTAAATCAGTTGATGGATTATGACCAAAAAATCCGCGTGGAGCAGCCATTCCATACGATTCGGCTTGAATGTTAAGAAAGTTTAAAAGTAAAAGAGGTAAAGTTATTTTTTTAATAAATAAAGTATGTAGTTCCATTCACATTCCTTTAATAGTTTTAAATTCTAAGAGTGTTTTGATAAAAGTTAACTAATGTGGTACGTGGATTTTCAACAACAATAAGGTCAGCAGGTGCGATAAGCATAGGATCAGCAGGATTAGCTATTCCTTCAGTTTGATAATAATTTACTGTGTTTTCACTTTCAATGCGCACAATAGTTTCTGTAGCATTTCTTGGATCTGGAATTGCTGTAATAAAGCCAGTTTTACCTGCAGTGTTAGGGATATTTACGCCTCCAAAAGTAACATCTACTGGTGCTGGTGCTTTAAATGCAGTTCTTTTTTGCATGTAACCACCAGCACTGTCAAAGTTATGCATATCAACTTCTGTAAAAAGAGTTTTAACACTATCATCGGTTATCTCTGTTACTGTTCCTTCATCTGTTACTTCATAATAGTTATTGCCGATTCTTACATAGTAGTCGTCAGTGTAGTCGTCAGTATTTTTTGGAATAATTTCACCTGTGGTTTCCTTAATTCCCTCAGTGTTAGGCATTGTAACTGTTTTGTTATTAGGAAAGGTAATCTTAACTTCACCATTATTAGAATTTGAATCAAAGCTACCGTCATTTGTGCCTACGGTTGACTTGACATTAAAAACTTTTTTTGTAGTTGGAGTTATTGAATAATCATTACGGCTCAACTCTGAAAAAAGTATTTTTGTTTGCAAGAGTGGTATTAACAAAAGTAATAAAAATTTATTTTTTTTCATTATATCTCCTTTTAATGAATCTATTAATTTAAGCTTAAACTGCATTAATGTCTTAGGCATAAAAAAATAAAAAAGCAACTTTTAGAAAAATTGATATGCTTGCATCAAATCTATTTATTATAAAAATGTTGTATAAAAATAATGAGAGGTTTTATTGCATTATGTGGTGTTGCTCAATATAAAAGGTTATATCGAGTAATGAAAGATAGTGAAAAAGAAAGTACTCGAAGGTCAAGTTAAAGACAGTATTTTTTAAGAAAGCGTAAATGTATGCAATATGATGTACGTACCAGCGAACAAAAATGGCAAAAAAGATGGGAAGAAAATCCAGATGCACAGATAGATATTTCTACTGCGCGTAAAAAATATTATTGCCTGGATATGTTTCCGTATCCATCTGGTTCTGGTCTTCATGTGGGGCATTGGCGTGGATATGTGCTTTCTGATGTGTATGCCCGTATGAAGTGGTTGCAAGGTTTTAATGTACTGCATCCAATGGGTTGGGATGCATTTGGTCTTCCTGCTGAAAATGATGCTATTAAAAAAGGTATTCATCCAAAAATTGGTACAGCAAAAAATATTGCAGTTTTTAAAGAGCAACTTAAAGAAGTTGGTGCTTTGTATGATTGGAGCAAAGAGCTTGATACCACTGATCCTGAATTTTATCGTTGGACACAGTGGATATTTATAAAAATGTACAAAGCAGGCCTTGCTTATGAATCTGATATGCCTATTAACTGGTGCCCTGCATGTAAAACTGGCCTTGCAAATGAAGAAGTAGTTGATGGCGGTTGCGAACGTTGTGGTGCTGTTGTTACTCAAAAACAGATTCGTCAGTGGGTATTAAAAATCACTGAGTATGCAGAAAAATTACTTGAAGGCCTTGATCGTCTTGATTGGCCAGAAAAAGTTAAAACTATGCAACGCAACTGGATTGGAAAATCTGAAGGCCTTATATTTACTGCCCCAGTTAAAGATACCACGTTTACTATTCAAACATTTTCTGCTCACTTTGAGGCTTTTTACGCTGACACTTTTGTGGTTATTGCACCTGATCATGCTTTTTTAAAAGAGCTTGTTAAAGGAACATCTACAGAAAAAGAAGTACTACAGGCTGCACAAAAAATGGTAGATGTTCGTGCCACAACCAAAGATGAACAAGAACCAGAAGGTATTTTTACTGGCCGTTATATTGTTGATCCGGTTAGCGGTAATGATCTTCCTATTTGGGTTGCAAACTTTGCTTTGGCTCATTATGGAACAGGAATTGTAAAATGTTCTGCGCATGACGAACGTGATTTTGCCTTTGCTAAAAAATACAACATTCCACTTAAAGTAGTTCTTGTTCCAGAAGATCAAGTAGAAGCAGAAAAAGTTAAAAATTTTGAGTACTGTTATACTGATATGACCAATGGTATGTTACTTGAACCAACACTATTTGCAGGAAAACGAGCTGGTGATCTACGTCAAGACATTATTCAGTATGCACAGCAAAAAGGTTTTGCTGTTAAAAAAACGTCATATCGTTTGCGCGATTGGATTTTTAGTCGTCAGCGGTATTGGGGTGAACCTATTCCATTAGTACATTGTGATTCATGCGGTGTGGTTCCTGTTTGTGAAGATCAGTTGCCTATTACGTTACCTGATGTAGAAAAATATGAACCAACAGGTACAGGTGAATCACCACTTGCAGCTATTGAAAGTTGGGTTAATACCTCATGTCCTTCATGTAAAAAACCTGCAAAGCGAGAAACTAATACTATGCCTCAATGGGCTGGTTCATGCTGGTATTTTTTACGTTATCCAATGGTTGCAACAGAAGCGGGAAAAAAAGAACCATTTAGTAAAGAGATGATGAACTATTGGCTACCAGTCGATTTGTATGTTGGTGGCATTGAACATGCTATTTTGCATTTATTGTATTCCCGTTTTTATGTAAAAGTTCTTTATGATCTTGGGTATCTTTCTTTTGATGAACCGTTTAAACAGCTTTTTAATCAAGGCATGGTGTGTAAACGTTCAGAAAAGAGTGGCTTAGTTGAAAAAATGTCAAAATCAAAAGGTAATGTGGTTAATCCTGATGAAATTGTAGAAAAATATGGGTCTGATGTTTTGCGTATGTATATGCTTTTTATGGGGCCGCCGGAACTTGATTGTGAATGGCAAGATGCAGGGCTTGAAGGTATTAAAAGATTCAGTCAAAAAGTATGGAACTATTTTTCAGCTGCAGAATCATTAGTTGATGACACGGTTGAAACTGCACAAACAAAAGCGCGCTTTCATAAATTTTTAAAAGTGTATCAAGAACGTTTAGATGTCTTTAAACCAAATACTGCAATTGCTGCATGTATGGAATTTTTGAATGATCTTATTGGTCAAAAGATGCGTCTTGGCAGGTCCAATGCTCAAGCATTTGTTGTAGCCTATTCTGTTCTTGCTCCTTATATGGCAAGTGAGTTATTAGAAAGTTTATTTGGTAAAAAACTTAAAGAATGTTTGTGGCCAACATATGATGCGTCTTTAGCTGTAGAAACTCAGGCAACAGTTGCGGTGCAAATTAACGGTAAATTGCGTGCAACCGTTACTATGCCTTTACATGCTGTTCAGTCTGATGTTGAAGCTGTTGCTTTTAAAGAAGTTGCAAAATGGATAGAAGGGCAGCAAATAGTTAAAATTGTTTTTGTACCAAATAGACTTTTAAATATTGTTATTAAAGTTACTTAGATGATAAAGAGTATTTAATTTATCGAGATTTAACCGACTTAAACTTTAAAATAACGGAAAATTGATCTAAGATTTTTATTAAAAAAGACGCGATCTTCTTATCCAGAGCGAAAGCGTTTATGCTTGAAGCGTTTGATCCAGGGATACCTTGATTGTATGCCTTCACTTCGTTTTGTCTCTGAATGACGAGATTTTTCATTTTATTTATATTTTCTTAGATCGAGTTCGCCTTAAAACAGATCTTTTTTATGGTCTATTTGCAACGATTTGTATTAGGGAGTATTCTTAATTAGCATTTTAAAATATTCTATGAATATGGGTACTCTATGGCTGAAATCAATCAAGCAGGTAAAATTTTATTGTATTATAAATATGTTTCTTTAGAAGATCCTGAAGCCATTAAGCGTTGGCAAGAAAGACTTTGTAAGCGCTTAGGTTTAACAGGCCGAATTATTATTGCCGTAGAAGGTATTAATGGAACAGTTGGTGGTACGGTTGAAGCTACCGATGCTTATAAAGCTGCTATGAATGAACATTTCATGTTTGGCGATATTGATTTTAAAGAAGCTCCTGGTGATGCATCATTTTTCCCACGCATGCGTATTGTTGTAAAAGAAGAGATAGTGAATTTAGGTGTTGATACACAAAAAGTTACTGTTAAAGATGGTGGCAAACATTTAACACCAGAAGAGGTCCATAATCTTTTAAATAATCCACCAGATGATTTGGTTATTTTAGATACTCGTAATAATTATGAATCACGCGTTGGAACTTTTAGAAATTCGTTAACTCCTAATATACAGACATTTAGAGAGCTTCCTCAGTATATTGATGAAAATATTAATACTTTTGAAAATAAAAAAGTTTTAATGCATTGTACCGGCGGTGTGCGTTGTGAACGTGCAACTGCTTATTTGCAACAAAAAGGTGTAGCAAAAGAAATTTATCAAATCAAAGGTGGTATTCAAAGATATATAGAAAAGTATCCTGATGGGCACTTTAGAGGATCAAATTATGTTTTTGATGCACGTGTTACAGAGCGTATTAATGCTGATATTTTAAGTAATTGTGATTTGTGTCAGATTCCTTGTGATGATTACCAAAATTGTATGAATGCTTTCTGTAATAAACAGTATATTGGATGCGCTGATTGTGTTATTGGGTTTCAAGAAGCATGCAGTAAAGAGTGTATGGATCTTCTTGCAAAGGGTCTTGTTAAACGTCGTCCTGTAGGCAGAAAAAAGACCGCTTACGGCTTTTCCTATAAACAACCGAGTGATTGCTTTTTATGATTTTTAAAGAATATGAACCGCTTGCTGATAAAAATTGGTTTTTAACAGGTGGTAAAGCCCGTTATTTTTGTGAACCGACTTCTATTAAATATTTTCAACAAGCAGTAACATTTGCCCAAGAAAAAAGTTTACCTATTTTTGTTCTTGGCCAAGGTGCAAATGTTTTAATTAGTGATGATGGGTTTGATGGTCTTGTTATTAGACCAGTGCATACAGAGTATGATATCCCAGCTATAAAAGATGAAACAGAAAAAACGGTATTAGTTACAGTGAGTGCTGGATGGACTATTAATGATCTGATTGAATTTTGTTTAAAGCATCAGATTACTGGCCTTGAAGAGTTTAGTGGGATTCCTGGTACTGTTGGTGGATCTGTTTTTATTAATCTTCATTATTTTCAATTTTTTTTAAGTCATTTTTTGGTTAAAGGTCGCGTTATTCATCATGCCACTGGCACTATAGAAGAAGTTCCACTTGAATGGTTTGCTTTTGGATATGATGATTCTCGACTTGTAAAGCGTGATTACTATTTGATTGATGCTACCTTTAGACTTAAAAAAGCTTCAGATTTAGAAACTGCATATGCGCAAGGAAGGCGGGTAGAAATAATTCGTCATCGCCATGCTCGTTATCCGTATCTACGTACTTGTGGAAGTTTTTTTAGAAATTTTCATGATGATGAAGTGACCTTGATGAGTGGTGGTAAAAAGATGATTTATGTTGCTTATTATCTTGATAAAATTGGCGTTAAAGGGCAGCTTTCAGTTGGTGACGCAATAGTTTCTTATCAGCACGCAAATATGATTGTAAATAGTAATAATGCAACATCATCAGACATTGTACAGCTTGTAAGGTTAATGCAACAAAAAGTAAAAGAGGCTTTTGATATTATTCCTCAACCAGAATGTTTACTTATTGGCTTTAAAGAATATCCGTTGTTATGATTAACAAGACTTTTACCTAACACTTTAATTGATAAATCAATTTGTATCGTCATCCAGAGCGCAAGCTTTTATACTTGAAGCGTGGGATCAATGAATAATTAATTAAAGTCATATGTTTTGTAATAATTTTATAGAGATAATAGGCAAAGAAATTCTTATTTTGATTTTAACTAATTGAACTTGGATTTCATGCCTTCGCTTCGTTTCATCTCTGAATGACTGGATTTTCATTTTATTTACATTTTCTTGAACTAGTTTCTGGTAAAATTACCAGCTTATTGGATCAATATTACATGCACTTTTAAGAAGTTTTAAATAGTCTGAATTAAATCCTTCTGTTTCATAGGCATAATCATAGGCTGTTTTATTGTTGTTATCACGCAGCAGGGGATTGTACAGAGGCAAAGAAGATCTATCATCTTCTTTATGTGGTGGGATATGATCAATAAATATTTGAATAGCATCATAATTTTTATAAAGAGCAGCGATCATTAAGGGGGTTTGTCCTTCTTTGTTTTGTAGATTTATATTAGCACCTCTTGAAAGGGCAAAATTTATTCTTTCTCTATAATGTTCTTTTTCGTTTTTACTTGTAGCACATTTTTGTGCGATGTAATGGAGTGCAGTGTTGCCTTCTTTATTTTGATAATTAATATTGCTAAGACCTTTTTCTTGAAGAAGTATGCTTATTGTTTTATATCCATATATAAGGGCTACTGCAAGGGGAGTAATACCTTCTATATTTTCCACATCTACAGAGAAAGATTCTGGAGGATTTACGCGTGAGCGGTACCGTAAAAATTTTAATATACGTTCTTTAAAATTGCTGCGTTGATTTTTTCTGTGTTGTTCATGTAAATGGTCTAAAATAGTATCGATAATATTAGTGATGTTTTTATTATCTTTATAGAGCGTAGAAGACTGTTCTAAAAAATAATGAAGAGCAGTTTGCCCGCGTTTTTTATCAAATGCTAAAGGATTTGCACCATCTAAAAGTGCTTCTTTTATTAATGAAATATCATCCCCATTAAGCCCCGCATACAACAGCATTTGAGCCTCAGTTGAAACAGATTCGCTACTTTTCATGAAAGTAAAAAAAGAGATTGATAAAACAAGTACTGCAAATTTTTTCATGAGCGTCTCCATTTTGAGCTCGTATAACCGTAACCATTAATAAATAATACTGTATCATGAACGCCCTTTGTATCGCTATATTTTTATTGATTTAGCCTTATTTTCTAAAACGATGGGTACGCTGACTTATTTTTGACGTGGTATTTTTTTTTCTTTGTTTTATGCTATCTACAAAGATAATAGGCAAATTATTATAGATAAAAAAGGGCTTTTTATGAAAGTTTCACTCAGATGGATTTTTGATCATCTTAATGCACAGTGGACCGACTATAGAGTGGAAGATATTGTTGCCCGTTTTAATTTGACTACTGCAGAAATTGAACATACAGAAAAAGTATCGTTGTCTTTAGATCATTATGCGTTATGTGTCATAGAAAAAATTACAGAAACACAGATAGAATACTTTTGTGCTGAATGGGCCATTAAAGGCATGCTGCCTATTCGTACTGATGCATCTGTTAATAATGTGTACCTTATTAAAAAGTATAAAAATGATTATGCATGGGCAACATTAACCGATTGGAATAATGCTTCTCGTGAAGGATTAATGCCAACTCTTTTTATACCTGATCAAACAATGCTTTCAGGTCTTTGGAAAAAAAACTGCGAAATTGAAGATTATATTTTAGAAATTGATAATAAATCTATTACTAACAGACCAGATTTATGGGGGCATAGAGGTGTTGCGCGTGAAATTGGAGCTTTATTATCGATCCCATTAAAAAAGATTGACGATAGTGGTGTATCTGTTGTGCATTACGAAAGTAAAAGTACATCAGATGAAAAGATGCCAATTCTTATTTCTTTAGAAACATCTTTTTGTTCAAGGCTATCTGCTGCAATGATAAAAGACATTCGTTATACACCATCAACGCTTTTTATGGCATTGCGTCTTAATCGAGTAGATCAAAAGCCTATGAATATTTTGGTTGATGCTACCAATTATGTAATGTGTGATATAGGTCATCCTATGCATGCATTTGATGGGCGTTATTTTGAAAATAGTAGTTTAAAAGTACGTATGGCAAAGTCTGGTGAAATTCTTACATCATTGGATGGTGTTGATTTAACTTTAACATCAGATGATATTGTTATTTCTAATGAAGAAAAAGTGGCATCTCTTGCTGGCATTAAAGGTGGAGCTTTATCAGGAGTTGCATCTGATGTATCATCATTAATTATAGAAGCTGGATGTTTTGATGCGGGAACAATTCGTTTAAGTGCAGCGTATCATAAATTGCGCACAGATGCTTCTGCTCGTTTTGAAAAGTCTCTTGATCCAGAACAAACAGTGGTAGCATTACAACGATATATAAAACTTTTGCGTGATGCAGGATTGTCATGCAATATTTCTTCTATTGCTACGATAGGTAATGTTGTAGAACCTTTAAAGATTACTGTAAAGCATAATGAAATTATTGATCGATTAGGCGTTAATATAGAATCTGCTACCGTAAAAAAATTGCTTGGAAGTATAGAATGTATAGTTGATGCTTCACAAGATTCTAATCCTACTTATACAGTAACAGTACCAACTTTTAGATGCACCAAAGATATTCGGATTAAAGAAGACCTTGTAGAAGAAGTAGGGCGTCTTTATGGATACAATACAATTCCTGCACAATTGCCTTCTTTAACATTACAACCAGAAGATTATGTAGATGTACAAAGATTATCAGCACTTAAACATTATTATGCTTCAGGGCAAGTAGCTTTTTCTGAAGTTCAAAATTATGCACTCTTTGATAATGATTTTTTACATAAAATTGGATGGGAAATTGACGAAGTTTTAACATTAAAGAATCCTTTAAATGCGCAAGCAACAACACTGGTTACTTCCCTAATACCGCATTTATTAAAAAATGTTGAGCTTAATAGCGCCAATCAAGATGAATTACGTTTTTTTGAAGCAGCAAAAATTTGGCATGCTTCCAACAATAGTATAAATGAGCAGTCTTGTTTGAGTGGAGTATGGTTTAAAAAACATGAAACTGTTGATTTTTATCACGCAAAAGCGTTCATTCAGGGTATGTTTGATGCGCTGCAAATTCCTGTTATGTGGAAAAAAAGTGATAAAAAATTCCAATGGGCACATGCGTTTCAAGCAGCTGATCTTTTTATAGAAGAACGTTGTATAGGAACTGTTGCGGTTGGTTCATTAGCTATGATGGCCCGTTGTGTACAAGGTTCTACTTTATTGTTTGAACTTAATCTTGATGCTATTTTGAATTACAAAGTGATAGATCCTGTATTTAAGCCATTACCTCTTTATCAAGCAACGCATCTTGATATGAGTATTATGGTACCTTTATTTGTTACTGTTTCTTCTTTAGAAGAAACTATTAAAAATGTTGATAAGCGGATATTTGAAGTATATTTTATTGATCAGTTTAAAAAACCAGAATGGACGGATAAAAAATCTATTACATTGCGATTTGGTGTTCGTGATGAACAAAAAACAATTACTAAAGAATTGATTGATTCCATAATGGCAGAAGTTATTAAAAATTTAGAAAAACAATACGGAGTGCAGGTGCGTTGATGTTATATAGGCCATGGTATTTTGACCCTCGGTTTTGGTTGATATTTTTTATTGATATGACAACAAAGCAATGGGCTCTTTCGGCATGTAAAAGTTCTTGTGTGTTAGTGCATGATTGGGTAACTTTTCGATTAACTTTTAATAGAGGAATTTCGTGGAGTCTTTTTTCTACCGATAGTTCTTTTGGTTTTTTTGTGCTTTCAACTTTTATATTTCTTATTTTGGCTTTTTTAGCAAAATATACATTTGATGAACAAAGATCAGGAAAAGATGTAACAGGTAATATATTAGTTCTTGCTGGAGGTTTTGCTAATTTTGCTGATCGTATAAGTAGTGGAGCAGTAGTTGATTTTATTGCAGTAGCGCATGGTTCATGGGCTTTTCCTGTTTTTAATGTAGCTGATGTGGCAGTTACTGCTGGTATTGCAATGATGTTTTATGCTGTTTTGCAAGAGGTTCATTCGTGAATGTTTGGACAAAAATTGCAACATTAGGACCAATTGGTTTTTTGCCTGCATCAGGAACAAGCGCAACTCTTTTTGCACTACCTTTACTGTGGCTTATTTCATGGTTATGTACAAATGTTTCTTGGTTGTTTGTAGGCAGCACATTATTATTGTTACTCTTTGTTTTTTATGTTCTTAAGCGGGTAGATCCTGTGCTTATAGCTTTCGATAAATCAGAGGTCGTAATAGATGAAATTGCCGGTTTGTGGATTGTTTTTTTATGGATTCCTCTTACACCATTACGTCTTTTAATAGGTGTGTTTTTATTCAGATTCTTTGATATTACCAAGGTATGTGGTGTCGATTATTTTCAAAAATTACCAGGAGTTGTAGGTGTCTTGTTAGATGACCTTTATGCGGGATTTTTAAGCAATTGCATCTTGTGGGGGTTAATAATGTATGGATTATGTTAAAGATATTAAGCGGTTACAAAAAATTATAATTGATTCTTTAAAATCAATTATAACGCCTGCATTTTGTGTTCAGTGTACTGTTTATTTGCCCTATCAAGATTTACTTTTTTGTAAAAGTTGTGATGAATTGATTAAGCCTCTTGTTACAGTGCCTCTTAAAATTACTGAAAAGTATACAGTGCCTGTGTATGGTATTAGTGATTATAAAAATCCTTTAAAATCATTGATTTTGGAGAAAAAAAATCGACAACGTAATGCTGCATGGCAACTGGGTAAGTTATTATGGGAAAAAACAGATATAGTATATGCAGATTTTGATGTTATAGTTCCTGTACCGTTACATTGGACTCGTTATGCATGGCGTTGGTTTAATCAGGCTGAAGTTATGGCAAATGCTCTTAGTGAAAAAAGTGGAAAACCGGTTATTTATTTAGTACGTAAAAAAATAAAAACAACTTCTCAATCAGAGCTTTCACGTATAGATCGTCTTAAAAATATGTGTGATGTTTTTGAATTAACCGATCAAGCGTATTTTTATAAAAATAAAAAATTATTATTTGTAGATGATGTTATGACAACAGGAACTACGTTAAAATCAGTTATTAAGACATGTTTGGCACTTAAACCAGAAAAAATTACTATTGCTGTAGCATGTCGTGTGGTGTAAAAGCGGAAATTTCACAACTGATTTGTTCTATGGTAGAGTACTTTTGTTTCTTTAAAGGTGGTACCGTTGGTTTAATGCAAAGGAGTTTCGATGAACGGTAAAAAATTGGCTGGATTATTTTCGGTCTTAATGTTAATAGTGTTGCCAGGTTGTGATTGGTTTGGTTCTAAAGATTCCCATTGTGGATCATGTTGTGGTGAACAGTCACATGCAACAGGTACAGGGGATGTTCTTTTGGAAGTCAAAGGTAATCCTGTTATTCATGCATCAGATCTTGAAATTTATGTTGAACAAATTAAAGCAGAAAGTCCACAAGTTGCAGCAATTTTAGATGCAATGCCAGATGCTCGTTACAATATTTTTTCTGGAATGGTTGCAGAAGAATTATTAATGCAATGGGCACGTGAAAATGGTATTTATAATTTAGACAGTTATAAAAAAGATTATGCGCTTGCATTAAAGATGCTTGATCGTCAAATTATTCAAAAATATTTCCAAGAAAATCTTCTTAAAAAAGTTTCTGTAAGCGAATCAGATGCTAAGAAATATTATGAAGAAAATAAAAACAATATTCCTGATTTGATTGTAACTCCAGCTTCTGAAAAAGATGGTAAAAAAACTCCAGCAGTTTACCGTCCATTTGCTGAAATAAAAGATGCATTAATTAAAATGCTTGAAAATGAAAAAGCATCAGAATTGTACGCTAAAGAACTTGAAAATCTTAAATCAGAGTATTCAGTAAAAGAAAATGCTGATTACTTTAAAAAAGGTTCAGAATCACAAGCGGCAGCATCAATGGATGATGAATTATTGCAAGAAGAACAAGCACCTGTAGAACCTGCACAAGCGGTATAAAAATTATAGTGTAAAAGATCATTGAGCAAAGGTAGTATAAAAATGAAGAGTGTAGCAAACAAGATTTTACTTATTTCATTAATAAGTATAACCCATACTGTTCAGTGGTCTTTTACAAAAGCAAATATAGATACAAAGCATAAAGTAACGGTCACCAAAGAAACTTCTAAAAAGAACAATAAAGAAAACAAAAAAACAACAACTGTTAGCAGCAACAAAGGTACTGAAGTCAATAAAATAGCTATTGTCGTATATACTGATTCAGAGCCTATTATTATTACATCTCTTGATATTGATCGTAAATCGTTAGATGGACAAAAAAGATCAGCAAAAGAAGTTTTGCTTGAAAGATTAAAATTTTATGAAGCAACAGAGTATTATAAAATTTCTGGTTATCAAGAAGATGCAGAAAAACATTTAAAAACTATTAAAAATGAATATAATTTAGATGATAGTCAGTTGGCATCAATTTTTAAAGAATCAGGATATACGCTTGAAGAAGGGCGTAAAGAGCTTGAAATCACTTATGCAGTTCGTAGATTAATGCAAGAGCTTGTTATTAATAGAATTGTGGTATCAGAAAAAGAAATTAAAGATTATTACGAAAAAAATCCTGTACATATATGTGCTTCTTATAAAGTAAGAAAAGGTAAAGTTAAAAAATCTGTTCTTACTCAAGAGCAGGTTGAAGATCTTTTAAAAACAGGTAAACATAAAGAAGAAATTGTGTGGATGAGTCCTTATTGGATTTTTGAAGATGAACTTGCGCAGCATAAAAAATTTATTACAACAATGGAAGTTAATGCCATTGCACTTTCAGAAACATCAGGTGATGCAGAAACATCAGATAATGAGTATGAATTTGTGCAAGTGATAAAAACAAAACCTGGACATCTTAAAACGCTTAAAGAACGTCATAATGAAATTACTCAAATTCTACGTTATCCAAAGTATGATCATTATATGGAAGAATATAATGATCAGTTACTTAAAAAGTATGAAGTAGTTTATTATTAAGTTATTCTTCTGTTTCTTCTATGCATTCTTTTGATTCATGCATTAATGCTACTGCTTTTTTAGTAAGTAATTCTTTACGCTCTCGTAGATTTGGTTTTTCTTCAAAGTAGTGATTTAAAAGTGTTTCTAAATCTTGACTCTTACTAATGCCAACTCTTTTTTCTCTGCTAGATGGTTTATAGAGAGGAAAAATTCCTACTATATATTGAGCATGCGCACAAGCTCTTTGAATAGCTCCTGTATCTACGGCTTGCGCTATTCCAGGAGGAACGTGATACAATATTTTAACAACCGCATCATCTAGAGAATGTTTTTGAATTTCGTTTATAAGTTCTTGAGTATGAGATTCTGGATTAACAGAAAGATGGGCTTCAATTTGAATGAATGGCCGCATAATGCCTTCAATAAATTGATGAGTAGTAGCATTTCGTTTTAACTGGACATAACAAAATCCTTTTGGTTCTTTTCTTTCTCCAAAATCAATTCGTTCAATAGATCCAGCATAAACTAGTGCAGGGTATCCTTTTGGGTTAAGATCTTGATAGCGATGTAGATGTCCTAGTGCTACATAATCAAATGGTTCAATGGCCAATTCAGAAGGCATAAGTACAGGATCGTTTCCATAAATTGCACGTTTTTCTGATCCAGAAAATATTCCAGAACTTACGGTTAAATGTCCTGCTAACACCGAAGGAATATCAGGATTAAGTTTTTGTGCATAATCTTTAACAATTGAGCTTACAGCAGCTGAAATGTATTCAGTAATTTCTTGTGCTGTAGAGTTTAAATGTTTGGTGTTTAAATTTAATGAATTACGTGTTGGCCAAGGAATACCAACAATTTGGACAGACCCATTTTTTGTTTTTAAAGAAAGTATTGTGGGAGAATCTATAACATGAAATCCATCAAAAGGTAAATCTCCAAATATTTCTAAACTGCTTGCCTTGCCGAAACTTAAAGGGTTGTCATGATTTCCGACAATAATAACAACAGGAATATGTGCTTTATATAATCTTAAAAGACAGCGCATAAGGAGTTTTTGCTGTGTTGGGCTTGGATGTGCTGTTTTATAGGCATCGCCACTAAATAAGAAAAAATCAACAGAGCGATCAATGGCAAAATCGATACAATTATTCAAGGCTTTTTCAAAATCTAAAAGTCTTGAATGTATGCCTGTTGTTGCATCAATTTTGCCATAATTTTCCATACCAAAATGTATGTCTGCTGTATGAATAAAAGTGATCATAAGGTTTAATTAAAGTTGTTCATGTGATTGATCAATTTTAGTAGCACCCATAAAAATAGAAGAAAGAGTACTATTTTTTTTCTGTGCTTGTTGTTCGTTACGTTCACGAATAGTCTTTGCATAGCCTTCTTTATTGATTTGATGTTGTCGTGCAATTGCAAAGGCATTTGTTGGAACGTCTTGCGTAATGGTTGAGCCTGCAGCAGTCATAGCATATTCATGAATAGTTACTGGGGGAACAATAGTATTATTACCACCTATAAAAGCATTATTTTTTATAGTAGTTTTGTGTTTTGTAAAGCCATCATAATTGCACGTTACTAAACCAGCACCTAAATAGGCTCCTTTTCCTACTTCTGTATCGCCAATATACGAATTGTGTCGTGCTTTAGAGCGTTCGCCCATTGAGCTTCTATTAATTTCTACGAAAGATCCTACAATTGATTCATTTTCTAAAATCGAATGTCCGTGGATAAAAGAAAAAGGCCCTATTTTACAATCATTTTTTACAATAGAATCATGAATAACGGTATGTGATCTTAAAGAAGTGCGGTCACCTATAGAACAATTTTTTAATGAAGAATTTGCTCCAACAGTTACATCGAAACCAATTTTGGCCCCTTCAGTTAATTGTACACCAGATTCTATAGTTGAGCCTTTACCAATTTGAACATCCCAATCAATATGAACATTATGTGCAATAGTAAAACGAACACCTTGAGCCATCCAATATTGAATAATTTCCGATTTTTTAATTTGTTCAACAGCCCATAACTCTTTAAAATCATTAACCCCACGGATGCGATCATATGCAGCACTTAAAGTTTCTACTTTAAGTTTGTTGTCACTTGCAATTTTAACAAGGTCAGTAATATACCATTCTTTACCTTCTTTATTAACCTTTAAGGTATCAATAAATTGTTCTAAGAAAGAACGTTTTAAAAGGTAAATGCCGGCGTTAATACAGCAGTGTTCTTCAAGATTGCCATCAAGTTCTTTTGCTTCGATAATTTGTATGTTGTCATCTGCTTGAATAACGCGTCCATACATTGCATTAGGATCACAATGATGTGCTGTAACAAAGCTGATAACAGCATCTGATGTACTATGTTTTTTATATAATTTTTGTATGATATCAGTGGTTACTAATGGCATGTCACCGTTCATAATTAATATATCGTCTGCTTTCCATGCTGATCGAGTGCATTGGATTGCGTGTCCAGTACCACGTTGTTCTACTTGGTGTATAAAAGAAATATTTTCTTTAAATTCACGTGCAACAATTTCTTCAACAAGGTTTTTTTGATACCCCACTACCATCAAAATAGGAATATCTAAAGAAGCCAGGATGCTGGTTGGATACAGAATCATTTCACGCCCACAAATTTTTTCTGCCATTTTTGTACGGTCAGTTTTAAATCGGGACGAAGCACCTGCAGCAAGAACTATAGCCTGAATAGATACAGATTTAATATCTTCTGGCATGACTAATCTCCTTTAGAAAGTAAGAATAAATTTTTAAAAGAGACTAACACAAAAGATTTTAGACGTAAAAGAAAGGATTAATGTTTAGTTGAAAGATTTTAAAAAAAGAAGAGGGGAATGAATTTCCCCTCTCAAACATCCTTACCTAATTGGTAAGGTTGTTGCGTATAACTTAGTATTGTTCATCAGATATTGAATCTTCAGCAGCAGCTACATCAGACATTCTTTGTGTAGGAGCAGCAACTACATCAGACATTCTTTGTGTAGGAGCAGCAACTACATCAGACATTTTTTTTGTAGAAGCAACTTTTGCTTTTTTAGGAGCACGCTCTTTTTTGGGTTTATTGCATTCATCTTTTGATTTACATATTTTGCCATCATCACATTTGCAGTTTTTGCAGCCTTTTCTTGTTGCGCATACATCGCTTGGATCTTGTTTTTTAGCTTCAACAAAAGATGTAGCACTAAAAGCAGCTACGGTAAGTAAAGAAAGTAACAGTTTTTTCATAAAACCTCCTTATGGTTTTTAAATATTTACTTTATTAATTATATTAATTTGCTGTTGGAGTTCCTACTCCAGAAACAAATCCATTATTTTGTTCTGTAGGTGTTGCAATATTAAAATGGTATACTGCGCCATTTTGTAAAGTTATTGTAGTAAGGCCATCAGTTGCTGCTTCAAAAACATACAGCAATGCGCCGTCTTTTTTTAAAGGATCAACGGGACGTGAAGATATAAGTTTCAATGATCGCCCACGTTTTGGTGTAATAGTGATATCTTGTGCTGAATTAACCTGAACACTAATCCATTGACCATGGATTAACTGATTAGGTCCGGCATTCATTTTTTCTGTATGGAATCTTTGTATAGGAATAATCTGTTTTTCAATTCCAGCACCATTTTGTCCAATATTCATTGAATTATCGGCATATATTGCATTCATTGAAACAATCATTGCTGATAGTAAAAGATATTGTTTTTTCATAACGACCTCCATTTTATATGTTATGTGTGTTTATTTTATTTTTTTATTTTTACCTATTTTATGTTTATTAAAAGCAAAAGTGCGAGCGGCATTATTTTTTAAAGGAGTGGTAACTTTAAGAGTACTTGTTTTTATGACAGGTACATTAAGTGGCTTTTCTTGTAATAGTGATATAGTTGAACCATTAGCAATAATACTTTTGTTAGTACGTACACCATAGATATTGGCAGCTACGCATAAACCAACAATAATCATACTATATTTTATATACTCTTTTTTCTTCATAATAGTATTTCTTTATATTTTATATTATTCGATAGAGCAAAAGTAATGAATGTCATAAAAGCCAGGGCGTGTAACAGTAATAATAGTATTACCTTCTTTTTTTGCTTGTAATTTAATAACAGTAACATCTCTTATAGAATCTTGTGTTCGGCTTAATTCTATCACATTATTATTAGATATCTTTATAGAAGAACTTGGATCTATTTGTAAGATGTATTGTCTTCCTGCAATAAGGGTTAAATCTCCTGTATCCGGATTTGCTAATAAATTGATAAGATTAGATGGCAAAGAAAAGGTAGCTTTTGGTGTAGCTTCAGAATCACCAATGTTTATGATTTTTGGTGTAGATATATCATCTGCTACTATAGATGTAAGAGTAATACTATTAATAGTAAGTAAAGTTATTATAAGACGTTTCATACATTTCTCCATTTTTTAACTTAATGATTTACTTTAATACTTTATCAACTGCATTTTCTATCATATTTGTCTCATCAAACACACTGTTAAGATCTTGTACTTCTTCTTCAGATCCTTCAACGGTCATTCCAATAGATTCACTAAAAAGGCGATTTGCACCTACAAGTTCATGATTATCGGGAATACTTTCTTTGTTTTGATTGTCTATAATGGTAAAGATATATGACTGAGGATCCGATTGTTTTTGCCCTCTAAGCATATGTTGGGCTGTTACGGTAACAGTTCCAGGTTTTAATGCTGTGTATGTTCTAAAATTGGTTCCGCCAATAATTTCTTTTGGCGTAACAACGCCTTTAGAAAAATATTCAGGAATATCAAAAGTTATAACAGTATCAGAACCAATAGAACCGCTTACTGCAGCTTGAAACGTTTGTCCAATTAAAAGTCCATTAATGCCTTGATTATTAGGGATGCATTCATCAATTAAGATTCCATCTTTTTGCATAGTCATGGCTGAAGAGGTTGAATCAATGCTTTGAGTTGGTTGATAAGCGCATAACGCTGTAACTAATAATAATTTATTCATAACTATCTCCATTTTTAACTTCTATAATGCAGAATAGCAGTACGGATAGGGCTTTTACAATATATTTTTTGGTAAAAGCTTAAATTTATAATTTTAGGCGTATTATTTGATAGTGATTGGAAAAAATTTTTTTGTTGTTACAATCATGCAGAATTACATTTCTATCTTTAGCAGTAAGGTATTTATGATGAAAAATAGTACGGTATTGGGGCTTATTTTATCTTGTGGTCTTTCTGCAAAAGTTCAAGCTTTACATCCTTTTAATAAAGTATTTACAAAACAAGAGCAGTATCAACTTGTTGATGTGGCTGCGCGAATAGTGGCTTAAAACTATAGCGGTTCAAGAGCTCTTGGAAATATTAGGGTAAATCATTTGCCATCATTAAATATTGTTTCTATAGGTTTGCATGCAGTAGGCGATTGGATGGATGATAAGGCTAAAATAAGAAATCCAAAATTATTTTTTAGTAGTTATATAGTTAGTAGATTAGCAGTAGTAGTGATTGAAAAAGGTGATTTGGAAAGGACTTTTAGCCTATATGTTGAAAATAGTTTACCTAATGCAGTTGCAGGTAAAGCTCTTTATAAAGTTGGCAGTATTATAAGAAATAAATATTTTCCTAAAAGATCTGTTTTTTTAATTTTGAATAATAAAAAAGGTGTCATGTAAAAGTGACACCTTTTTTTGTTGCTTATGTTAAAAGCTTTTAACGATCATCTCTTTTAAAAAAGTCTGAACGAGGTTTTCTTTCAGGGCGACCATATCCACCTTTATCAGATGAACGGCGTGATTCAAAAGGTTTATCAAAAGATTTCTTTTGTTCCTCATTGTCCCAGAAACTTGTGCGTGGTTTGTCATTAAACCTATCACCATTGTTTCTGTCTTTACCGAAAGAAGGCCTAAAGCTTGAATCACGATTTTCGCGATTAAACGGTTTACGGTCACGATATTGATTTCTTTCACCAAAGCCTGAACGTGGTGATTGTTCTTGGTTGTTATCACGGTTGAATGGTTTACGTGGACGGTCACCAAATGATCTACGAGGAGATTCGTTGTTTGAGCCTTCATCTGTAGACCATGATGAACCACGATCAAATTTTCTATCACGACTTTGACCACGATCAAAAGAACGACTACCACCACGACTTTCTCTTCTGTCTCCGCCACGTGATGAACGAGAGAATCCACCTGATGATCTACTGCCACGATTGCTAAAACGTTCAGAACGATCTTCACTTGATGATGCTGATCCAGGATTTAAAAGGCGCTGAATAGCAATCCAACGTCTTTTGTCTTCACCATTCACTAAGTTTAAAGCAAATCCACTTGCTCCTGCGCGTGCAGTTCTTCCAATACGGTGAATGTAATCTTCTGGTGCGTGAGGTAAATCATAGTTGATAACATGTTGAATGCTGGGAACGTCAAGACCACGAGCTGCTACATCAGTTGCAACCATAATACGGGCTTTACCTTTACGGAAAGCATTCATTACGCGTTCACGTTTGTTTTGACGAAGATCGCCATGAATAGCTGATGCTGAATGATTTTCATCATTTAAACTTTTAGCTAAACGTTCTGTGCTGTATTTTGTTTTAACAAAAATAATAACAGAACCTTCACGCTTATTGAGTTCTTCAAGTAAAAGAGAATATTTTTCAGAATCTTTAACGTTAATAGTTTCTTGAGTAATGTTTAAAGCTGTTGGGGTATGAGAATTAACGGAAATACGTTCTGGATTTTTTAAATATTTTCCTGCAAGTTGTGTAATTTTTGGAGGAAGTGTTGCAGTAAACATTAATGTTTGGCGTTCAGCTGGTAGTTGTTTGATAATTTGTTCAATTTGACCGCTAAAGCCCATATCAAACATTCTATCCATTTCATCAAGTACTAAGAAGGTAAAATTATTATTATCTAAAGTGCCTTGTTCAAAGTGATCAATAATACGGCCAGGAGTACCAACAATAATGCGTGGACTGTTTTGAAGTTGCATACGTTGCTTAACAAAAGAGTCTCCACCAATAAGAAGAGCAATACGAAGTCCTGATTTTTTACCTAATACTTTTCTGATATTTTCAGAGACTTGTTGAGCAAGTTCACGAGTAGGACATAAAATTAGAGATGAATGTTCTTGGTTTTTTACAAGATGAGTAACCATTGGAAGAGCAAAAGCAAATGTTTTTCCTGTTCCGGTACTTGCAGAACCAATAATATCTTTTCCTTGTAAAGCTAAAGGAATTGCTTGAGCTTGAATAGGCGTTGGAATAGTAAAATTAAGTTCATTTAAAGAATTTTTAATAAGATCAGGTAAATCCATTTCATTAAATGTAAGTACTTTATCTAAAGTAGATTTTTCATCCATGTGGGACCTTTTTAGTTAAATAATATAAAAAGACCACAAGCTTATTACTTACGCAGGCCTTTTATACCAATATGATAGTGAAATTTTCAACATGTTTAGAGATATCAAAAGCGTAGAAGCTTATTATTTCCATTTTTACTGATTTTCTCGAAACTACAGAACTTATTATACTCAAGATTCAAATTTTTGCAAAATTAGCAGCTTTTGAGCTTTAAAGGCTTAAATAATTATAATAATAAAAAAGCATTATACAGGGTGTAAGATTAAAAAAGGACGAGACAAATTTAAAATAATATATTCTCAGAAATATTTAGCAATAGTAGGTAAAGTAAGAATTAAAATATAGTGCATTAAATAGCTTTTGCTTTTTTTTTTTAATTGAAAAATTTAAATTATTACCTGAGTAATATAAAAAAACAATTAATTATTATTCTTAATAGGATGTTTTTACTACAAAATAAAGTGAGATGTATGTATAAAAAGCTCTACGTATGGATGATGTTTTTTGCTGTTAAAGTTTTTGCGTTGGAAAATAGTTATCAATCTTTAGGTCTGGCTGTCGAAAAAGCTAGCTTTTGTTATCATAAGAGGACCTGTTTAGGTGGAGCATTTAATGCAGATGGATCAGAACTGTTTTTTCATCTTAGAGAAATGCAACTAAATAGAGAAGAAAGATGTGTACTTAAAAAGTGGGCTTTTTCGCCCGATCTTGGTTCATATTATGACACCCCAGAATATGAAATACCATTGCCATACACAAAAATAAATTTTTCTGTTTTTAGTAATGATGCTTCTTTATTTGCATTTTTTGATTCAGATTCAAATATGAATATTTTTGATATTAAGCAAAATAAATTAATATTGGACGTAGCTAATATGGAATCATGTTTAAGTGCTGATAAATTTTGTGGGGCATTTAGTCTTGATAAGCAATATTTGGTGACTGCCGAACAGAATAAAAAAGAGTTAACGGCACTTAGATTTTTTTCATTAAAAGATAGCTCTATAACAAAAAAAGACATTCCACCAATATCAATCGATGTTCTTAATGCAGAGAGAATCAAGAAAAAAATGACTGGTTCTTGTATTCCAATAAAAATAGCCCCTTGTTTTAATGAAAATAGTACATCAGCTGTAATAGTAGAGTGGCAAGTAGGGCAGGGGACCATTTTAGAATTTTTTACTCAACATACTAAGAGTTACCTTTTCTTTCATCTTTGTAGTAAAAATTTTTTTTGGACGGTTAATTCTGCTGGTGATTCTATGGTTGTAGGATCATATTCTGAAGATAATAAAGAAACTGTTTTAAAAATAATTAATTTTAAAGATAAAAACCAATCAAAGAAATTTTTTATTGAGACAAAAATTAGTTCTATTGGGCTTAATGACGATGCCTCAAAGCTGTGTATTGTAAAATCCCCATATTATAACAGTCCAACAACAATTGCTTTTTTTGATATTAAATATGATGGATTACGTAGGGCAGAATATTCTTTGGGTAGTGGTCATTTTAATGGAGTTAAAATGACTGACAATAATATTATATTATTTCCTAAGGTGCCCGGCTCTGCGATTTTGTTGAATGTACGCAAAAAGTATTATTCAAATGTTGATGATCTTAGTTTAAGTCAATTAAATAATACAGAAGAAGACTCTGGTACGGATGCAGAATTATTAACATGTCAAGCTTCAGAGATTCCTGATGTTCCAGATGACGTTCATAAATCATTAAAAACAATCATGGATGGATTAAAAGACAAAAAAACACAAGATCATTATTTAAGAATGGCAAAAGAAGATTATTAAAATTTTAAATAAAATAATATTTTCAATTGTTGAATGTATAGGTTATAAATAGCTGTTTTTTAGCAGTTTTCATTTTAGCATTATATTTTATAAGTTACATTCGTTTTTTCCAAGCATAGCATTTACAACGCACCATGAACCTACTACTTCAAACAAAGTGAATCCTGCCGCAATTAGAAGTAGTGGATTAGTATTAAGTATTATTCCGGCTATTATTAGTGTTATAAATACGAGTGTTCTTTGTATACGGCCTTTTGTATTGATATTGTGTGCAGCTGTCGGAGTGTTTTTTGGAGCATAATATTTCATGCCTTCTCTGTATCCAAAGCCAATCATAAAACCAAGTAAAGTCCATAAAATGGTGGGTGTTAAAGAACATGAAAACATAGTGCATTGCATAATGGTTCCTTAAAAATAAAGAAAATAACTTCTATTAATTTTATAACTTAAGCTCAAATAGTAATCAAGACAAGGTTTTTTAAGGCTTGATTTTTCTTTTTTTATATTTTGTGCTACAGTACTTTTCTCTTTCAAAGAGCAAAACAAGTTGCCTTATCTTGATTCGTTGTTCGGATTAAAGAAAGGCATGTTTTATTTTAAATAAATAGTTGTATGACTTGTTTTGTTACAACCAGGTAAAGGGTTAGATCGTGTTACAGACAATACTTTCATTTTTTAAAGGACCGTTTGTTACTAAGCAAGAACGGTTAAAATTTTCAGTTCTTTCTGGGATTTTTTTCTGTATATTAGGAGTTTATTGGCTTTTAAGACCTGTAAAAGATGGCGTGTTTTTTTCTGTAGTAGGAAAAGCACATCAACCTAATGCTAAAATTTTATCACTCTTTGTTGTTGCTGCAGTTGTTATTATTTATTCAAGGCTAGTTGATCGTTTTTCACGCCATACTTTGTTGTATTCCTTTGCAATTTTTTATGCAATAGCAACTTTTATTTTTGCATATCTACTTCTTGATCCATATATTGGTATTGCTAATACTCAAGCTGATCCTTATCGTTACGTAGGGTGGGCTTGGTATTTTTTTGTTGAAAGCTTTGGTTCTGTAATGATCTCTTTGTTTTGGTCTTTTGTTTCTGATACAACTTCATCTGATCAAGCTTCTCGAGGATACGCAACAGTTGCTTTTGGTGGGCAATTAGGTGGGCTTTTAATGCCATTTTTTGGTCAATATATGCAGATAAGTGGTGTGCTTTATATGGCTATGGCTGGGTTGGTTTTATTATTGGCGGCAGTTTATTTATATATGCGTTTTGTACATGAGCCAGAAGATCTTCATGTGATAAATGTTAAAAACCCACCACTTGAAGGTATGCCAAAAGCTGGTTTTATGGAAGGGTTAAGACTTCTTTTAGTTCGGCCTTATTTATTGGGTATTTTTTCATTTATTGCAATTTATGAAATCCTCATTACCATGATCGATTACCGTTTTAAAATTCTTGCCTCTGAAGTATATGTAGGAGAAGCTTTAGTAAATTATTTATTCCAATATGCAATTTACGCTAATCTTGTTGCAGTTCTTGCTCTTTTGTTAGGAATAGGTGCGTTAGGAAGGCGTTTAGGTGTTATGAAAACTTTGATACTATTTCCATTTTTAATAGTTGGTGCTTTTTTGATGTTGTTTATGCAGCCGGTTCTTTCTGTTGCCTTTTTTATTATGGTACTTTGTAAGGGCGTTAATTTTGCTTTGATGCAGCCTGCTAAAGAGCAATTGTATTTGCCTACTTCAAAAGATTCGCGTTATAAGGCAAAAGCATGGATTGATATGTTTGGATTGCGTATGTCAAAAGGCTTAGGCTCTTCGGTTAATAACTTTAGCGAAATTTTAGGAGTTGAATTTTTTATGTGGATGAGTGTATTGCTTTCTATGGGACTAGCAGGGCTTTGGTTCTTGATAGTGTTGTTTGTAGGCAAAATACATACAAAAGCAGTAAAGGAAGATCGCATGATATGTTGATACTCTGTGATCATGAATGTCACAGTTTTAAGATTAAGGCTATAATTACTACTTTAAAAAAAGAGGTCTTTTTATATGTTTAATGGTTTAATTCAATATTTTTATCCTGATCTTCAAAAAGAAGATTTGAAAAAATTTAAATTATTAGCTGTTTCGTTCTTATTTACTATCGGAACATACTGGCTATTGCGTCTTTTAAAAGATGTTGTTGTGTATAAATTGGCATGGCCAGAAGCTCTTGGATGGTCTTACGGTTATGGCCGTGAAATGGTTCCAGCGCTTAAAACTTGGTCGATTTTTGTTGTTATTGCAGCGGTTGCTCTTTATACAAAATTAGTTGATATGTTTGAAAAACATAAATTGTTCTACATTATTATATCTTTCTATTCAATTATTTTTGCAGCTATTACCGGTGTGCTTTTTGTGGCTGATCAATTTGGGCCAGAAGCTATTGGCGCATGGGCTCTTTCTACTTGTGGGATAGTAGCATATTTAGCAACAGAAAGTTTTGGTTCTATTGTTATTGCTCTTTTTTGGTCATTTACGGTAAGTAGCACTAAGACTGATGAAGCAAAGCGTGGTTTTCCGTTTATTATTGCAGTTGGACAAATTGGTACTATTATCTGTTCATCATTATTAATGATTAAAGGTATTTCAGCTTGGCCTCTTTACGTTGTGACTCTTGTGCTTTTGCTAGGTACTATTATTTGTATTAGAACCTTAATTGCAACGGTTCCAAAAAGTCATATGGTAAGCGATAAAGAAGAAAAAAAGGGTAAACCAGATCTTCTTGCAGGTTTTAGATTGTTATTAACTAAGCCGTATTTGATGGGTGTTTTTGTTGTTTCTACTTTTTATGAAATTGCAAAAGTGATTGTAGATTATCAAATGAAATCACAAGCATCAGTTATTCCTGGTTTTGATTTCCATTACTTCTTAGGTATTTTTGGCGTTGCAACCAATGGACTTGCATTCATTATGGCACTTCTTGGAACCAGCTATGTTATGAAGCGTTTTGGTCTTCGTATTTGTTTGTTAGTTTACCCAGTTATTTTTGGTGTAGCACTTATTGGCTTATATATTTTCTATCAAACTTCACCAGATCCAATTTATTTAATGTGGGCAACATTTGCGGTTATGATGTTAGTAACGGCAACTTCATATGCAGTTAATAATCCTGTAAAAGAAATGATGTATATTCCAACAAGTAAAGATGCTAAATTTAAAGCAAAAGGTCTTGTTGATTCATTTGGTGGACGTGCTTCTAAAGCAACCGGTGCAAACATTGGTGGGGCATTAAACGTTGCTGGTGATCATGTTGCATCTATTGCAAATTTAATGGCATATGGAACATTAATTTCTCTTGGACTTATTGGGGTATGGGTTGCAGCAGCTATTTATGTTGGACAAAAGAATGCTCAATTAGTTCGTGATAATGAAATTATTCAGTAATTAATACTGGTTATAGTTTCTCTCAAGTTTGTGGGGATGATTCATGCATCCCCATTTTTTATTGCTTTTTATGTAAGTAATAATGAGGGGTTTATACTTTAAGGATAGTAATGTTAAAAAACATTCGCACCAGGTGGCTTTTTTATAAAGAAGAGGAAGAGTTTTCAAAGTTTTTTAAGTTAGCAGCTATTATAGGGACTATTATAGGTATTTTTTGGGTTCTTGCTCCAACAAAGGATATAGTTTTTGTTTCGTTAGTAGGTAGAGATTATTTACCATATGCAAAACTTTTTTCTGTGTTGTTCTTGTTACCTATTTTAGCAGTTTATTCATATCTTTTAGATATTTATGTGCGGCATAAAGTGTTTTATGCGTTATGTTGTTTTTATGGTGTAGCTATTTTAGCTTTTGCATTATATTTTTCATCAGGTGTTTTTTTAGATCAACCAACTATTTATAATGTTTATGGATGGTTGTGGTATGGGTTTGTAGAAAGTTTTGGTGTTATAATGGCTAGTTATTTTTGGTCATTTGTAGCTGACACTTCAACGCCTGATTCAGCTAAAAAATGGTACATATTTTTAGTTTTTGGAGCACAAATTGGTGGCTTAATTGGACCATTAACTATGTATAGTGTTTCTCATATTTATGGCCCAGATATTATTGTGGCATGTACCGGATTTTTATGCTTTGTTCTTGCTGCTATGATGTATTATTTTGTACGTTGTACCCCAAAAGGATTATTAAAAGGTTATCATGGCCATGTTCATGCTGGTAATAATAAAGAAGAAAAGACAAAAAAACCTAAAGTTGGTTTTTTTGAAGGACTACGTTTAATTTTAAAATATCCCTATGTTACTGGCATAGCATGTATAGGTATGGTATGGGCTTTAGTTTCTACTGTTATAGAATTCTATCTTAAAATAAATGCTGCTCAAGCATATACAACCTTATTTGAGCTTAATCAGTTTTTCTTTTTTTATGCAGTTTCTATGAATATTGTTTCGTTAGGAGCTTTATGTTTGGGAGTTGCACGAATTGGTAATTATTGGGGAATACAAAGAACATTAGCTTATTTTCCTTTTATCGTCCTTGGCGGTTTTGTAGTTCTTGGTATTTGGCAAACATTATGGAGCTCTTTTTTTGTATTAATAGTTATTAAAGGGCTTAATTATGTTTTGCATGATCCGCTTAAAGAACAATTATATATTCCAACATCTAAAGGTACAAAGTATAAGGCAAAGTCATGGATTGATACTTTTGGATTTCGTGGAGCAAAATGTGTAGGTTCTGCTGTTCATATGCTTCGTCCTGTGCTACAATCTTACTTTGTTGGAGTAAGTTCTCTGGTATGCTGCATGTTAATTCTTCTGTGGATGAGAGTTGCTTGGTACGTTGGACAATATCATGCAGAGGCCATAAAAAATGATGAACAAATCTGTTAATATAGTAGTTCGTTCTGCAGAGTATTGTTTTTCTTGTATTAAACACAAAAAAGATAGTCAAGTAGTAGTGATTAATGATGTAAAAGAGCCTTCTGGTCCTTCAGTGGATTAGGAGGCTCTTTTTTTATAGTTTTTGGTGTGTTGGAAATATAACTGTACTAGGTGAAGGATAGCGTGTATGCAGTTGCAAATACGAGATATGTTAAAATCGTTATGGTCAATTGAAAAAGAAGAACGTCTTAAAATGGTTTTTTTGGGGGCTGCGTTTTTCTTTATTATTTTTTCGTACACGTTAGTTAAAGAATTAAAAGATTCCATTTTTATGAGTCTTGTTGGCGGCAAAGAATATGTTCCTTATGCAAAACTTTTAATGATGGTTGGACTTGTTCCTTTGGTGTTATTGTATTCAAAATTAATTGACAATATGCGCCGTTATCAAGTGCTTGTTGCATTTAGTTTGGCTTATGCCCTTATTGGACTTGTTTTTGCATATTTTATGGGGCATCCAGAAATTGGTCTTTTAAATAGTCAAGCTGGTCCTTCGCGTTATTTAGGATGGTTTTATTATTTTTTTATTGAAAGCTTTTCACCATTTGTTTTAAGTGTTTTTTGGGCGTTTTTAAATTCTGTTTCTAATCCTAATGCTGCAAAAAAAAACTATGGACTTTTAATTTCAAGTTCAAAAGTTGGTGGTATGTTAAGTGCTGGTCTTGGATGGTGGTTCTTATACAATGCGGAACTTTTTAGGATGAATGGGTATACCGATGCGCGCATGTTGCAAATTTTGTTGGTTATATCATCAGTTGCACTTTTAATGGTGCCTCTCATTATTATTATAATGATGCGAAAAGTTCCTGGTCAGTATTTACATGGATATGAAGCAGCCTATCAATTTGAAAAGCAACAGAGTAAAGCTGGTAAAGAAAAAACAGGTATGTTTTCTGGCTTAATGATGTTGTTGCATCAACCTTATGTTTTTGGCATTTTTGCGTTAGCATTATTTTATGAAATTATTAATTCTGTATTATCTTTTCAAAGGCTTGGTGTAGCACAGGACGTTGGTTGTGGTATTGCAGGAACTTCATGTTTTTTACTTGGACTTTCTTTTTCAGTTCATTGTGTTGGTTTTTTTATTTCTCTTTTTGGTACACGTATTCTTGTAAGTAAATTAGGAGAGCGTATTTCTTTAATGATGTTACCTATTGTTATGGGAACAATGTTATTTTATTTTCTTTCAGAAACTACGCCAAAAGTTTTACTTATTTGTTTTGTAGTAATTCGAGCTTTTTACTATTCATTTAATCAACCTGTAACAGAATACTTATATATTCCGACAGTTAAGGAAGTTAAGTTTAAATCAAAATCATGGATAGATACTTTTGGCAAAAAAATGGCTAAAGGAACAGGGTCTGTTTTTAATGTTGTGGCAAGTTGGTGTGGTCCTCAATTTTTCCATGTAGCGCATGCTGGATTTTTTAGCTTGGTTATAGGAATTTGGGTTTTTGTAGCTTATGTTATTGGTAAGCAATATGATAAGGCTATTAGAAAAGGCCTTGTAATAGGTTCAGACGAAGTTAAGAATGGCGAAGTGTGATCTGCTTTGTAAAAGTTGCAAAAAATGTCGTCTTTGGTACGATCAGTACGATTTTTATATTCACATTCCTACTTTCTTGTCAGGGTGGCTTAAAAGTGCCAGAAAGTAGTAGATGTAACCCTGGAAAGGTAAAAAATGATAGATTTTAGACTTCTGGTTAAAAAAGGTGTTCATTTTGGGCATGAAACTTCTCGTTGGTGTCCAAAAATGTCTCCATTTATTTGGGGAACCAAGGACAATGTTCATTTGATTGATGTTTCTAAAACAGCTATCATGATGGAAAAAGCATCTCAATTTTTAGAAGAAATTGCATCACAAGGTAAAACAATTTTATGGGTCGGTACTAAAAAACCTGCTCAGGAAATTGTAAAAGAAGCTGGGAAATCAGTAGAAATGCCTTCTGTTTCACACCGTTGGATTGGTGGAACTTTAACCAATTTTGGGCAAGTAAAAAAATCTCTTACTCGTTATTTGCATTTTAAAGATGTGCTCGAAAAAGCAAATAGAGCTCAATATACCAAAAAAGAATTAAATAGTTTTGGTAAATTAGTTACTCGTCTTGAAAAAAATATTGGCGGAATTTTAAATCTTAAATGGCCAGTTGGAGCTTTGGTTGTTGTTGATGTTAAAAAAGAACGTTCAGCTATTAAAGAAGCACAATTTATGGGAATTCCAGTTGTTGCATTAGTTGATACTAACTGTGATCCAAGTGGTATTTCATATGTTATTCCTGGCAACGATGATGCTCCTCATGCTATTAAAGTTGTTGTTGATTATTTAGCAGAAGCTGTAAAACGTGGAAAAGTTGTTGTAGATGAAAAACGTGCAGCAGAAGCAGCATTGCTTGGTGAAAAGCGTGCAGCAGCAAAAGCACAAGAAAAAAATAATGATGTAGAAATTGATCCATTGATCGCAAAAGCTATTGCTGAAGGTGATAGTGAAGATCAAGATGGTAAATCATTTAAAAAATCAACAGCTAAAAAAACCGCTTCACGCAAACCAGCGCCACATCGTCGTGGGGGTAATGACAGACGTTAAGTCAGTTATTATTTGATAGGTTGTTAAAGTTCTTTGGAGAGGTGTCCGAGTGGTTGAAGGAGCACGATTGGAAATCGTGTATGTCATGAAAATGGCATCGGGGGTTCGAATCCCCCTCTCTCCATATTAATGTAAGGAATGTGTATGAGTTATGAATTAGTACATTTTGATGGTATGTCTGTAGCAGGACCTTCAATTAGGACTGATAATCAAAAAGCATCACGTGAAATTCCATTATTTTGGAAAAAAGTTTTTCAAGAAGATATTCTTACTAAAATTCCTCATGCAGCCAGTGGTTATGTATATGGCGTTTATTCTGATTATGAATCTGACCAAAAGGGTGCTTATTCTTTAACTGGTGGTATTGAAGTTGAAGAAACTCAAGAATTGCCAGAAGGTATTGCTGTAAGAATAATTCCTGAAGGATTATATGCAGTTTTTACAGCTCACGGACCAGAAGAGTTGGTCAATACATGGAAAGCTATTTGGAATTCTGGATTAAAACGTACTTATAAGTTTGATTTTGAAGAATATGGAGCAGAAGATCAATCAGTAAAAATTTATGTTGGTGTTGATGGAAAAGATCAACCTGATATTCAGTGCCCAGAATCACGTTGCTGTTGTTAATAATAGCATCTAACTTTTGCAATTCTTTATAAACATTAATGTATTTAATCTCTTTATTTATAAAAATAGATTGTTAATTTGTGTAAGATTTTACTGTTTTTTGATAGAAGTAAAATCTTACACAAATTAACAATAGCTTTATACTTATTAGTTTTTAATAAATATTTTTTAAAAAATATTTATCCGTCTCAAGAATATCAATCTTTTATTTCTTGGATTATTGATTCAAAAAAATCTTTATCTTTTGGATGAGTGAGTAAAGCAGAAACATCTTCTGGGTTTATCCAACGTGCTTCAGGATTAGCAGGATCTTGGGGATTTAGTACTATTTCTGAAGTTTTAAATAAGAAAAATGTTATTTCTTTAAGCAATTCTTTATCATCAATATCTGATGGATTTTTTCCTATAGCATAGCGTCTATAAGATTTAAATTGTTTACTATAAGTTAAAGCAGTTAATCCTGTTTCTTCCCAAATTTCTCGCTTTGCTGCTGCAAGTAAATCTTCGTTATCATCAACGCCACCTTTGGGCAAAGACCAGCTATTGCCATTTTGGCTTACTACGGCAACTCTACCTTCTTTATTAACAACAATTCCCCCTGCAGCTTTTCTGAATCGTTGTTTGGTAAATTTTTTGATGTGTTTTCCATCAACTTCAATAGTACTTAAAAAATCTTCAAGTGGGCGTGACCATAGTGCTTTGTCTTCTTGCATTGATTGATAAATAACTAATACGGATGCATTTTCTTCATTCTGTGTATCAAGCGCAACTGAAATTATTTGATAAAGTTTTTGAGGATCTCTGTAATGATAATAAACATCACCTATTTTGATCTGTTCTTGTGCTGCAGATAGTGCTGTTAATAAGATGCTTAATGCTACTCTTGCCATATAAATTGGAACCTTATTATAAAATTTTTGTTAATTGGTTAATACTATTCCGTATCCTTTTTTGCACCATTCCTGTACTTCATTAAAACGATTATTAAAATCGATGTCAATTTCAGAAAGCTTAAAAAGTTGATTATCAATCATTACCAGTGGATTAATACCTCTGTATTTAGGTTTTATATTGATGTCACCTTGTCCATAAGTAACTGTGGTAAAATTCTGATAAATATTGTTGCATTTAGTAAATATGGCCTCAATAAATGGATCTTTGCTTTGTTCTAAAATATTAAAAACTGTTTTATCAGTTGAATAGTGAATATCGTCATATGAAATAAGATTGAGAGTAACTGCATGACGAAGTACTTGTGCAAAATAATGGTAAAATGCTGCATTATAAGGAGCTCCCCATAGATATTGAGTAAAGTGAACAGAAAGAAGTGCAAATGTTTTTGCGTATTGTGGGTTGGTAAAATACCATTGTGTGCCATCAAAGATTAAATCATTAATTATATCACGTGCTTGATCGGTAGAAATAAGATTTAATACAACACCGGTATGAATATTATACTGAATTCTATCAGCACACATAGTAGGCAGTGGTTGTTCAAGTGCCTTGTATTCTTCTTTGTCTGGATTAAGGTCTTCTAAAGAAATTCCATAGTGATTTACAACATCATCAATAGTATGTTTTTGAAGATATTCAAGATGAATATCATCTTGATAGCTATGGGTACTTTCGTGGTAGTGGGTGCTTGTATTGTTTTTTTTAAATAAAACGTCAGCAAGATGTGAAAAAACCGTATGAGAAGAATCATGTAAAAGGCCGGCAACACATTCTTTTTGTGATCTTTGCGCGCGAACTAAAAGAGCAAGCACGCCTACGCTATGCTCATAACGATTAAACTTTGGAAGTATTCCAAAATAAAGGTGAGGTCCTGATTGATCGATATGTTGTAGCCGTTGCATAAGAGGGTGTTTAATAAGAGTTTCAATCAGTGGATCGTTAATAATTTCTTGTCCCCATATAGTATTAATAATGGTTTGTGATTTTAAAGAAGCGTTAATAGTTATACTAAAAAGTAATAATAGTATTTTTTTTAACATGTTTAATTTCCCTTTGTTATGATAAATGGTGTAGTATTTGTATAAAAGTATGGATGTTTTATAGAAGTAATGCAAAAATTTATAATGTGTAAGGATGAGTATGGAGTTTCTTTATTTTATTAAATCGTATTTTGTTGGCCTTGCTATTTCTTCTCCTATTGGTCCTATTGGAATGCTGTGTATTAGAAAGAATTTTGAATTAGGTTTTAAAGCAGGTGTTAGTGTTGGGCTTGGTGCAGCTTTTGCAGATAGTGTTTTTGCATTAATTGCAGGGGCAGGATTTAGCGCTGTATCTAATTTTTTATTACACAACCTTATGTATATTAAAATATTTGGTGGAGCCTTTCTTATTTCTTTAGGTATCCGAGATTTACAAACACTCAAAGATCACGTACATGAGGTTCATACTTATAAAAAACATTCATTAACATTAGCTTTTCAGACTTTTTTATTAACAGGAACTAATCCGTTAACGATTTTAAGTTTCTTGGGTATATTTACTACTATTGCAGGAACGGATGCTTCTCTTATTCATATTATTACTATGGTTGTAGGAATTTTTTTAGGAAGTATATCATGGTGGATTTTTTTAAGCAGTCTTGTGCTTAAAATGCGCAAAAGGCTTTCGGTTCAGTTGGTCGAAACTATAAGAACTTTTTCTTCTTGGGGGCTGATAGGCTTTGGTGTTTTTACTATTTTATCTATGTTTTGGAAATAGTCGATTTTTGCTAAAATAAGCATCTGTTCTTATTATTGCTATCCATAAAAAATAGTTTTTCTTGTTTTTTTTAAAAAAAATATTATTATATTAAATAATAACTTAAAAAATTAAAATAAAAATATTAAATAACTTTATATTCTTTAAATGGATTGATTCTTTAACTATTTTTTATCAAATTACAAAAAATCAATGTTTATTGTTTTTTGATCAATTATGTAAAGATTTCTTTAATATTATTTCTCTTTAGTCAGCTTTGTAATAGCAAGTAAAAAATTTGATTAAACTTTATCTATTAAGGATAAGTATGAAAAAAATATTTTTAGGATTAATAGCTTTTTTAGGGCTTAGCAGTTCTTTTTGTATAAGTTCTTCAGCATTAAAAAGAATAGGAAATTCAAATTCAGTTGAAACAATGAATAAATTCATCAAAGAAAACCCAAAAAAATCATTACTTGCTGTTAATTTTACTAAGTGGGTAATAGCGCGTGCTTCTCCTGAAGTATTAAAATTACCTGTATTGGGGCTTGGTTCATTAGGAGAATATTATGTAGCTGAAAGAGGTAATTTGAACCTTTTTCAGCGCTTCTGTTTACTTAACGGGTTGACTACCTCTCTGATTTTGACCGATAAACAAGGCGGTCAAAGATCAAAAGGATTAATTCTTAGGGACTCCATTTTTCTCAATTCTCTTTCTTTGGTTTATTCACTTGCAAATCGTATTATTTAGCTAGTAATTGTAATCTTTTTAAAATAGTTGAACTAAAATTGAGTGATCAGGGATAATTATGAAAAAAATATTTTTAGGATTAATAGCTTTTTTAGGGCTTAGCAGTTCTTTTTGTATAAGTTCTTCAGCATTAAAAAGAATAGGAAATTCAAATTCAGTTGAAACAATGAATAAATTCATCAAAGAAAACCCAAAAAAATCATTAGTTGCTGCTAATTTTACTAGGTGCGTAATAACGGGTGCTTTCCCTGAAGTATTACAATTACCTGTATTTGCGCTTAGTTCATTAGGAGAATATTATGTAGCTGAAAGAGGTAATTTGAACTTTTTTCAGCGCTTCTATTTACTTAACGGGTTGATGACTACCTCTCTGATTTTGACCGATAAACAAGGCTATCAAGAACCAAAAGGATTAATTCTTATGGACTCCCTTTTTGTCAATTCTCTTTCTTTGCTTTATTCACTTGCAAATCGTATTATTTAGCTAGTAATTGTAATCTTTTTAAAATAGTTGAACTAAAATTGAGTGATCAGGGATAATTATGAAAAAAATATTTTTAGGATTAATAGCTTTTTTAGGGCTTAGCAGTTCTTTTTGTATAAGTTCTTCAGCTACAACAATGAATAAAATCATAAAAGAAAACCCAAAAAAATCATTGAATAATATAATTCCATTCATAAAAAAATATCCGCGAACAGCATTAATTGGTGCAAATTTTGTCAAATTAATTTCTTCTTTTTCTATTCTAGGAATGGAAAAATCAAAAGGACAGTATTGTGTTCCAATCTTTTTCCTTGGCGTCTTACAAGAAAGTTTTATAGCTCAAATTGGTCAAGTAAATCTGCTTAGACAAGTAAACATATCTTCAGGTGTCCTATTAGGTAGTTTGGAGTTATTAAGGAAAATTGTTGACTCAAACGGAGATGAATTTCCTTTTAAAACTCGTTTCTTATTAAGCGTTGTGTTATCATGGGCCAGCTCTGCGCCTATGCGATTTGCACTTGATAAATTGTGTGGCAGTCAAAAAAGTTCTAATAAAACACCATAATTAGGTTCAAAACTACGTTTTTTAACAAGCAGATTTTGGTGCGGTGGTTCATGCGATTTTTTTAAGATCTTTATATGAGGAGTGTGAGTGGAGAGTATTAAAAGAAATATCAAAAAGTTCTTTGCGCGTGCAAGTTAGGGTTCATGCGAGTATTGCCTAGTTTAAGGTTGCTAAACAATGCATCCAAAAGTGCAGTGAGTTTTGATCAAAGCTAGGATTTTTGCAAAATCAAAATAGAGAGTTTTTTAATTTTTAAAAGCCTATTTAGATTCATTATCGCTACAGTTTAAATTATAAATACACATATAATAATAAAATTATAAATACACATATAATAATAAAATTAAAAATATACATATTAAAAAAATAATTGAGAATATTATGTTGGTAATGATCTCTGTAAAGAGACGTTTTTTCCAGGTAGTTTTTTCAATAAGATTTTTATACCATTTAGCAAACCTATTGTTTCTTAATAATTTTCCTTCTATAGGTCTGTATTTTGCGGCGATTAAATAGCTTATGACCAAGCATCCTGCCATACTAATCATTATTTTTTTTACGTATTAAATTCCCATTTTTGACAAAGACTATGGCGTACTTATAGAAAATTTTTCTTATCTTTGATAAGACCTGAAATTGCTAAAAAGGCTAGGTGTGGTACACTAAAAAGCTCTTAATATTGATACTTTTGATAGAAAAGTTACCATGGCTATACCGTATCTTAACCTTGCTCGTAAATGGCGATCCCGTAATTTTGATGAAATTGTGGGGCAAAAAATTTCTGTGCGGATTTTAAAAAACAGCCTTTATTTAGATCAACTTTTTCCTGTTTATCTTTTTTCGGGTCAACGGGGATGCGGTAAAACAACTACGGCACGTGTATTTGCGGCTGCTATTAATTGTCAAAAATTATCTGATTTTCAAAAAGATCCTCGATCTGTACTATTGCCTTGCTTAAGTTGTCAGTCATGTACTGCTATGATTGCAGGTAATCATCCTGATTTTATCGAAATGGATGCTGCTTCTCATACCGGGGTAGAAAATGTACGGACTATTGTTGATGCGGCATCGTTATTGCCTGTAATGGGACGTAAAAAAATATATTTAATTGATGAAGCGCATATGCTCAGCAAAGCAGCATTTAACGCATTTTTAAAAATTTTAGAAGAACCGCCTGCTTCGGTATTATTTATTCTTGCAACAACTGATATACAAAAAATTATAGAAACTGTTCGGTCACGTTGTTTTCAGCTTTTTTTTACTGCTATTGAATCTTCAACATTAGTTAAACATTTGCAGCAGGTATGTAAGGTAGAAGATATAGAATATGAAGAAACTGCACTTTTTGCTATTGTAAAAGAAAGTGAAGGTTCTGCGCGTGATGCTTTAACCCTTCTTGAGCAGGTTAAATTTGCTTATAAAGTAGTAACTTATCAAGCAGTCTGTTCACTCCTTGGGCGATTAGATTATAATTTTTTACTTGCAGGACTTACTGCAATTGTGGAAAAAAATAAACAATCATTGTTTAGTTGGATTGCACAGTTACAAGAAATGCATATTGATCCTTTACGCCTTTGGCAAACATTACAAGAAGCTGTTCGTTCAGCTTTAATGCTTCAGTGTGGTGTGCGTATTCAATCGCAATTTTCTGAAAATGATTTATTTTTACATTTAGTTAAAAGTAATTCTTCTGAATATTGGGTTCAATTGCTTTCTATACTACATCACTATGAAATTCCCTTGCAAAAAAGCACTGCTCAACATTCTTTGCTTGAACTTATGATTTTTGAAATGACCTTTGGTAAAAGTCCTGCATTGAACGTGCGTTCAGAAAATTCTGTCCAAAATAAGTATCAACCTGTTGTAGAACCAATAGTTCATACAGCACAGATAGGCCAACGCAATAATGGCATGGTCGTTGAAAATAATGAACCAAATAAGTCAGTAAGCGTAGAAGCTGATGATCGTTGGGTTGAATTTATAAAGCATGTTGAAACATTGGGTGATCCACTTTTAATTTCTATTTTTAAGCAAGCAACTTTTAGAGAATTTGATGAAAAAAGTAATGTAGTGATTATTAGTTTTTCTAAAAAATCACCATTTTTAACAGACTGGTTATTAGAATCTAAACCTTTATGGAACAATGTTTTAGAAAAAATATTTAGTGTATCTGTTGTATTAGAGTGGAAAATTATAGAAGAAACAATTCAGGTATCTAAACATAATGAACAGCCGCTAAAAACAGATAATGTACAGAATGCTATTTCAAAAAAAGTAGTACAGAAGCAAGACGTAAAGAAAAATTTTGATGTTTCAGACAAAGAACAATGGGCTACTGCAAATGCTTTATTAGAAGTTTTTGGTGGCACCTTAACGGAGGTACAAGATGAGCAATAAAGTATTACCAAAAGTAGTGGTAGTTGGGCGTGCAAATGTTGGTAAATCAACACTTTTTAATCGTTTATCTTCGTCAGTTAAAAGTATGACTTTAGATTATGCTGGTGTTACTAGAGACTTTTTAAAAGATACAGTTTCTTGGCAAGGACGCACCTTTGAGTTAATTGATACTGGTGGAATTCAACTTAAAAAGTCTCAAGATCCACTTACTGAACATGTGCGACTACGTGCTCTTGAAATGCTTCATCAAGCAGATGTTGTTCTTTTTGTAGTAGATGGTTCTGTGGGGGTAGTTACAGAAGACCGTTCTATTGCAAAAGAAGTACATGGTCTTAAAAAACAAACTGTATTGTTGATAAATAAATCTGACGTTAAGGTAACACAAGACCATATTTATGAATTTTCTGCTCTTGGATTTGATGATTCTATGGAAATTTCTGCACAGCATGGTACTGCAATTGGTGATTTATTGTCTCATATTGTCAGTTTGTTGCCTCGTGAAAAAAAAGAAGAAGAAGTTAAGCCTTCTTATAACGTGGTATTATTAGGCCGTCCTAATGCTGGAAAATCATCTTTAATGAATCTTTTACTTAATAAAGATCGTGTAATTGTTTCTGATATTCCTGGAACTACGCGTGAAGCTGTGGCGGATGAAGTCCGTTTTTGTTCAGAAACTATTCAAGTAACTGATACTGCAGGAGTGCGAAGAAGCCGTTCTGTTAATGAAACGCTTGAAGAAATGATGGTAAAAAGTTCATTACAAGCAGTGCGTGATGCAGATATTGTTTTATTGATGATTGATAGTACCAGTACAGAAATTGCCAATCAGGATCTTAAATTAGCATCATTTGTTTTTGAAACAGGTAAAGCACTTATTCTTGTTCGTAATAAAAAAGATTTGTTGACTGACGATATAGAAGAGCGTTGGAATTTTGATGTTGAACAGTATAAGCATATGCTTGATAAGGTTGAAATTATCTCAATTTCATGTAAAACAGGGTACAACGTTGGAAAAGTAATGCCACTTATTAATCAAGTGTGGGAGCGTTATCAGTTTCATGTCCCTATGTCTGTTCTTACTATTTTATTAAAAGATGCTTTAGATAAAACTCCTTTATACCATGTAGGGCAACGTTTAAAATTGTTTTCTGCAAAACAACTTGCTAATAAACCTTTTACTGTTCGATTAAATGTTAATGAAGAAAGTTGGTTTGCTCAAAGTCAGTTAAATTTTTTTGAAAATATTTTACGTAAGGCCTATAACTTAAAATCAGTTCCGGTTAAACTGTTACCACGTAAAATTAAACCATCAAACTATTAAGTTTGTACTGTAAAGGAGTTAATAGTATGGATATTCGTATAGTTTTTAGAGGCATGGATCATTCAGATGCAATTGAATCATACATTAATGAAGAGTTAGAGCATAAAGTATTAAAATTTCTACAAAAAGAAGATGATCTTGTGCACTTTGATGTAGTGCTTGATGCAGGAAAAATTCATGCGCATCATCATGTAGAAATCAGACTTCGCAGCAAGCATTACCATTTTGTTGCTTCTCATGAAGGTCCTGATTGCTATGCGGTAATCGATCATGTTATTAAAGTTGTTGTAGAAGATATTAAAAAACAAAAAGATAGAGCGCTTTCTGAACGCAATCATGGTTCTGGTTGTTGCTAAAGAATGTTGAGAGCATATATATTTTGAGTTTAGATAGGGGCTTAATGCCCCTTATTTTCTCTATAAATAAGCTTATAAGTGTTTTTTTATATCCAAATTAGAGCATTATTGGTATTCTAATATTATATGGAATCTTTATATTGGGGGTTAATAAATGGTTGCTAAAAGATTTTTTGTATTATTTTTGATTGTTGCAGTTTTTATTAATGCAGCTGAAGATTCTTTACAAAAGCGCCGAAACAGAAAAAAAGAAGAATTTGAAACTTTACTTCAAGGCTGGGTAGAAGGACAGGAATATCTATTTAAACAAAGAAAAACAGAGAAAAAATTACCTGGAGTGTTAACAGTTCAAGATTACAGAGAGTTGTCAGATGAAAGTAAACAATGGTATCGCAAGCAGTTTGAAGAAAAAATACTCAATGCACCAAAAGTGCATCCTATGTTTGAAAAACCTTCTTATCTTGGTCAAGTTTTAAATAAAGGTACGTATTTAAGTAAATGCTATAAAAATAGCATGATTGTGTCTCTTGGGCAATCAACAGCCTATTATGTAAAAGCTGCTCAGATATTGAGTGAAATCGATGGTAATCCCAATAATAATGAATATAAGTACTGTGCTTTTTCTGGTCGTTTTTTAAAACATTCAAAAAATGCTCCTAATATTTTTACAAGGCCTTTCCCTAATGTAGGGCCTAATGAAGAACAATTAACAAAGTATAAAGAGTATCTTAGTTTTTTAACGCTTGACCCTTTATCCATAGTTAATCGCTTTGATAAAGAACAAAAGAAAACAGTTTTTGTAGAGTATGTCCAGCATAGTGAAGGTTTAGCCTCATTTATATATGTGTTGTATCGGATTGGTCGACAACAAGGGATTACACAAGAAGCGCTAACAAACGCTTTAGAATATTGTGTATATCAGCAAAGTTTTTGTAGATTAAATAATGTATCAATACCATCAGATGTAGGTATATTAGATGAAAGTATATCGGTAGGACTTCAAAGATTGGCAATTGAAAATGAGCCAATGGTTGGGCTGGCAAATGCTGATGAATTTGATGATAGATTGGTGCCTAATTTTAAATTCGAGGAATGGGAAAGGTTTGATCCTTTAGATTTTGAATTTTCTGACAATGCAAAACTGATTATTTTTAAAATGATTGATCATTTGCATTCAGTTAAAAAACCATAAAAAATATAAGGGGCCATAAGGCCCCTTATTAGTTATGCTATTTCTTCAAGTTCTTGTATAAACTCATCTGTTGGTTTGTTATAAATTTCGCTTTTCCAACGTTTAATAATATCACCTGAAACTGGGTCGATCACCATAATATCAGGCACGCCTTGAATGTTGTAACGTTGTTGTAATTCACTGTAAAGATTGGCATCCATTTCACTGATATTTAAAGTAACAACGGTAAACTTTTCAAGAACTTTTTCTACTTTAGGATTATGAAGAACTTTTTTAGTTATTTCTTTACAGATTGAACAATAGGGTGCCCAAAAATCCATCACAAGTTTTTTGTTGTCTTGTTGTGCATTATTACGTGCTTCTTGGTAGTTAGAATACCACTGTGGATTATGGTTTTTAGAAACAAAGTATTCTAGGGTTGTTTGAGTTGCCATAAATATTGCTAATGCTCCTGCAGTAATGCTGCATAATGTTTTTACATAGCGATCTAATTTTGTATGAGCTTTATATGCGGCATAAAGATAATAACCATGAATAGTTATTAAAAGCAGCGTAGTAAGGGCTAAACTGAAAAATGTAGGAATGATATTTGATAAATAGTAAATACACATTCCAAGAAGTAAAAAACCAAATATTTTTTGAACTTCAATCATCCACATGCCAGCACGTGGTAAAATGTTAAGTGAATGAGAAAATGTTCCAATAATAAGAAGAGGGAAACTAACACCAACCCCAAAAGCAAAGAGTAATAAAAAACCTAAAAATTTATTAGCAAGTGCTGCAACAAGGGTGAGTACAAAGGCAAGACCGGGTGAAAGACATGGTGAAGCAACAGTTCCACTTGCAACTCCAAATAAAAATACAGGTAAAAATGATCCACCTTCAGAAAGGCTTTGTTTTTTTTGTAAAAAACGTGGGATTGCTAAATTGTAAAATCCAAACATAGAAAAAGCAAAATACCCAAGAATAGCTACTAGTCCAAGCACAAAAAATGTGTTACCCATAAGATGTCCAAATGCTTGTCCAGATGATGCTGCTAAAAGTCCAAAGAGGGCAAAGGTTGTTGCAAGGCCTATAGTGTAGGATAAAGACAGAAGAAAATTTTTAAAAATGGATTGTTGTTGACGACCGTGAAGAACTCCCAAAGTAATAGGAATCATCGGATAAATACAAGGTGTTAAACTCATTAAAATACCCAGTAAAAAAACAAAAATAAGCCTTATAACTATTGAATCGGTATTTTGAATTTGTTGAGGTAATTCTTTTAAAGTACTTGTTACTGTATTAAGAGTATCTTGAATGGAATATGTTTTTGGTTGTTCAGTAGTAGTTATTTGAAAAGGATCAGTATCTCTATTTTCTACAAGTAGTTCTGAACTGTTCATTGTTAGTGATAATAACCCAACAGTTAAGAGTGTTGTGATCATCGTTTTTTTCATACTCAAAACCTTTTTATAAAATGTTTAAATTATTTTTTTAGTTTGCAAATTTATAATTGATAAATTAAAATTACAATACTTTCTTGTGTTCGTATAGCAAACATAATTAAAAGGGGCTGTAGCTCAGTTGGTAGAGCGCATGGATGGCATTCATGAGGCCACCGGTTCGAATCCGGTCAGCTCCACCATACTTTGGTTAAAAAGCTTTGTATGGCAGGTCAATAAAAAGTATTCATTTTAATTTGTATGTCTCTTTAACGTTTCTTGCATTTGTTTATTCTCTTGTAATGGTTTAATGCTGTAAAAGCAGTTGCCTGTTATACCACCTAGTTTTTGTGTGAATGCAATTTGGTTGCCGATTTCTTCTGGAGGGAAAAACAGATAGTTACCTGCAATTAGTTTTTTGTGTTTTATGTTATGTTTTTTCCACCATGTAAGTAGTGCTTTATAATTTTGGTTTTTACCATCAGTTTTCCAATAAAGTTGCGGAATAAAATAATCACACCATCCTTGTTCAAGCCATTGTTTTGAATCTGCGCATAGATCATCAAAAGCATTAATGCCAGCTTTTGTTCCTTCTGGATTATCTGGTTGCCAAATGCCAAAAGGACTGATGCCAATTTCCACTTCAGGTTTAATATTTTTAATCATGATATACATCTGTTTAACGAATCTATTGATATTATCTCTGCGCCATGCTTTAAGTTCCATGCCTTGACCATATTTTTTATAACTTGGTTCATCATAAAAGGTGTATCCTGGTTCTGGGTAAGGATAAAAATAATCATCAATATGAAAACCATCAATGTTATAATGGGTAACAATATCTTTAATAACAGCAAGTACATGTTTTTGTGCTTCTGGCTCACCTGGATTTAAAAGAAGAAGTCTTTTGCCGTAAGGAACTACCAGATGTGGATGTTTTTGTGAAATATGTAAAGGGTCTAAACCTCCCTTTTTAACATGATATGTTGCATGAGCACGAAAGGGATTAATCCATGCATGAAGCTTAAGCCCGCGTTTATGAGATTCTGTAATAATAAATTCAAGAGGATCATAGTATGGTTCAGGAGCTTTGCCCATAGTACCTGTGAGCACTTCTGACCATGGTTCTATTTTTGATGCATATAAGGCATCACATGCTGGTCTTACTTGAAAAAGTACTGTTGTAAGTCCAATATTTTTAATAAGATCTAGCATAGAACAGAGTTCTTTTTGTTGTTCTTCTGAACTTAATCCTTTTTTTGATGGCCAATGTAAGTTATCAACAGTTGCAATCCATATTCCATAAAAAGGGTGTGAATTATTTGTCTGAGCTTTAAGAGGATGATATAAACAATTAAAAGAAAGAATGAGAGTTATTAAAAATTGTTTTAACATTGCGGCGCCCTTTATTTTTGTAGATAGTTTTACAAATTATCTATTTTTATAAAGAGCGATGAATTTTAGCAATAAAGTTATGGATTCTTTAATAAAGAAACGCTTCCCGTAGTTGTTTCTATGGTGATAGTTGCAGGAGGAACACTATTCTCTATAGTTTTAATAGATCCATGCATAGTGCCACCCATTAAAAATTCAGTTTCTTTAGTAAGTTGTTTAAAATCAGAATGTAATGATCCTATGGTAGTACCCGCTTTAACATTGGCATTAAGTAAAGGTGGAACAGTAAGAGTTATAGAGCCAGTTGTAGCTTCTAAATTAATATGAGATTTTGGCAAGATACGTGTACAATTGATATTTATTGATCCTGTGGTGGTAGATGCTTTTATAGAATCTTGTATGTTAGTACCTTCAATCGAACCTGTAGTGGTGTATAAGTTTAGTTTTGATCCATAAGGGACGGTTAATTCATAATTAACATAAGCCTTTCCATTATTGCTAGGATAAACAGTTTTTAGGTTAATGCTTTCTGAATTACATTCTTTTTTTACATATACTGTTTTTAAAGATTCATCAGTAGGTCCTACAATAGTACTTTTTATGATACATGTATTGTGATTATGTGTAGTAATAGTAATAGATCCAACGGTATTATCGATGTTAATAGTAGGATTATGAGTAGTTTGTACCGTAGATGAATTGGTTTTTTCTTTTACGTAACCAAATGTAGATGCGACAGAGTAGCAAAAAGAATTGCAAGATTTACGCATTGTACATGATATATTTTGTATAAAAAGTACTATACCAATTATTGCTGTAATGAAAAACATTATTAAACCTAACCCTATTTTTAAAAAAATATTCATTTTATTCCTTATTGTAAGGTAAGGGAAATTATATCAGAAAAATAATTTTTGTCTTTAGCGATTCTGTCTTTGTTTGTTAGATTAAGCTTGATTTAAGCCACGGTTGAAATAATAATATTCCCTCGTTCAGCTTGTAGTTTAAGGTGAGCTTTTTCTTTACTTTCTTGTCTTCCAATTGTTCCATCAATGTTTTTACTTAAGCGAGATATGGCTTTTTTGTTAAATTCTGTAGTGATGGTAGTTGTTATAGGAATTGATGAATTGATTTTACCACGTGGAGCAGAAGCATTTATATGGGCACTATTAAAGGTTTTAGGAACAGAAATGTATAAAGAACCATGAGAAGACGATAATACTAAAGAATCTTTTTGTGTGCTGCTCATATGTTCAATAATAATGTCTCCATAATCTGAATGTAATTTTATATTGCCGGTACAACGAACTGTTTTTATGGTTCCAACTTTTGTAGTAGCAGCAATAGCTGTAGAGGTATTATTAATAGTTACTGAACCGTTATCATTGTTTATAGAAAAGAGTATTGCATTTTTTGGAATCAAAACGGTGTATGAAACAGTACAACTTTTTTCATTAGGATCTTCTATTTTAGTAGTAAGAATATATGATGAATCGGTTGCTTTTTCTGTAACGATTGTATTTTCAAATCTTTTTTCAATACCACATTTTTCTACTTCTATAATAATTTCATTGTTATCCCATGTATCAATGGTGATAGGTCCATTAATATTATTCAGAGTTACTTTGGTTTGAGGAACTACTTTTTTACGAAATTTTATAGTTGCTTTTTTTTCTTTTTTTAATGTAACGGTGTTCCATGCTTTAGAAACTATTTCGTTAACAGAAAATGCTTTGATATAGTTATAATATGGTGTAATTACTAAAAGAGTAAGTAACCATGTAAATACCAGTTTTTTCATGTGGTGCTCCTTTTTATTTTATCTGGTGAAAGTAATATAATGAATTCTATAGCAGTTCAAGAAAAGATTCAAAAACTCCGTATAATGTTGTCAAGAGACTATTACATTATAGTAGATATAGTACAACGGTTAGATGCATCGGGTGGGCGTGCGGTCTTAGTAGGAGGAGCAGTACGAGATACATTATTAGATAAACCACTTAAAGATTTTGATATAGAAGTGTATGGTCTTTCATTACATCAACTTGAAGTTGTTTTAAGTCAATTTGGGTATGTGCGTTTAGTAGGAAAACAATTTGGTGTAGTGCGTATTGATGGTATTGATATTGATTGGTCAATACCGCGAGCAGATGGTAAAGGACGTAAACCTTCAGTAACTGTCGATCCACATATGCCTTTAAAGACAGCATTTTCTCGTCGTGATTTAACGATGAATGCTATGGGTATAGATCTTATTACCTACGAATTAATTGATCCTTTTAATGGACAAAGAGACATACAACAAGGTATTTTAAGAGCACCCGATGAAGAACGTTTTATAGAAGATCCATTACGATTTTTTAGGGTTATGCAATTTATAGGACGTTTTGATATGAAGCCTCATGCTTCACTGCAACAGCTTTGTTTAAAAATGGATATTTCTGATATATCAACAGAACGTATTTGTCAGGAATTTGAAAAACTTTTTTTAAAATCAGTACGTCCTTCTTTGGGTTTGCGATGGCTTAAAGATCTAGGGCGTCTTGCTGAAGTGCTTCCTGAATTATACACAACAATTGGTATTAAACAGGAACCAGATTGGCACCCAGAAGGAGATGTTTTTGAACATACTATGCAATCTGTTGATGCTGCAGCACAACAAGATGTTATAGGACAAGATAAACTTATTTTAATGTACGCTGCATTATGCCATGATCTTGGAAAAGTTACTACTACCTGTTTTAAAGATGGTAGATTGCGTTCTCATGGCCATGAAGTTGCTGGAGTGCAACCTGCTCGTACATTGCTTGAACGTATTGTTCAAAAACACAAAATTATAGAAACAGTGTTAAAGTTAGTGCGTTATCATATGATGCCTGGTCAATTAGTTGCACAAAAATCAGGAGTTGCTGCATATAAACGCTTGGCTCATAATCTTGCACCACATACAACAATGCGTATGCTTTGTTTGCTTGCGATTGCTGATAAAAGTGGTAGAAATGGACTCAGCCCTATACCTCTTAAAACTCCTTTAGGAATAGATCCTGATGCTTTTATAAAAATTACTCAGCGGGCAGGTGTTTTTGATGGGCCAGAGGCGGCTGTTCTTACGGGAAAAGATTTATCCGATATAGTAGAGCCAGGACCAGCTTTGGGTAAAATGCTTGCTAAAGCTTATGAAATTCAGATTAATAATGGAATAACTGATAAAGAGCTTTTAAAAAAAAGTATTCTTTAACCTTAAATAGCGAATAACTCTTGTTATTTAGAAAAGGTTTTACATAAAATTATAAGTATGATTGATAAAAAAATGGGGGGGGTTTATGTTACGTATTATTTCAAAAACAAGCTTATTAATAGCTTTTTTATGTGGATTTATATCTAGTTTTATAGTGGCAAACCATCGTATTCTAGAAGCTCCAAGAACTGTTCAAGAAATTGTTAAATTACAACGTGAGCCTGATACGGCTATTACTCAATTGCAACTTAAAAATGGATTTGTAATTTTTAATAAAGAAGTACAAATTCCTGTTTCTGGGATATATCAATTTTCTACTCCTCAAACCTTAGTTAACGCCTTACAAGTAGTGAATCTATTACTTGTAACTGGTGGAATCTGTGCTTTGGTTGACGGTGTTTTAGAATGTGAATATAGTTCTACATCTTCTGTTATTAATCCTCTTATTTTAAAGAGCCATGGGATAAAAATATATCAGTGCCCTGATCCTGAAGAGTTAAATAATCAGGTGGTTGATGTACAAAAAAGTGCAATGATACATGTGAAAGCAGAGCCGCAATGTGATGGTTCATTTTCTTTTCCATGTCATTTTTATCAAGTTTCTATGTATGTAAATCGTTCTGATATTGTTAAAGATGCAGCTCATCCTGGATATATTAATTTGAAAAATAGTTTTGAATCTGCAGGAGTTGATATTGATTCAACATCAAAAAATAGAGTGCCATTGCGGTATAAAGTTCTTAAAGAAAATATTTTTATGCACCAAGTTACGGGTAAATTTGGTGATAAAATAATGCTTTCAACTTCTGTTAATAATAATTTAGTTATGCAAAATGGACAGATGGTCATAAATCCTGAAGAGACTCTTATAAATAGTTCAGATTCTGCGCAAAAGGCCAACATACAGCCATGCCGTATGATGAATGTAGATATTAATAAAAATGAGGTTATGTGTTGTTATGGAGGCCCTTGTGAAACAACGGGGCTTAAGGTAATTGGTAAACTGCCTACTGCTATAGAAAAATGTAAAATCTATGGATTAGGGATGAATGGTAGACGTATTAAAGAGGTAATTGATACCAATAAATATCTTAGTTTTGATTTTTATCAGTATGCAAAGTCTATAACTATGCCTGATGGTACGGAAAAATCTATTCCTGCAGAACATAAATCTCCGGTTATTATTGTTTGTGAGGATTGATTTTATAAAACCTTATAGATGTGTTAATCTCTCGTTTTTAATAAGTAACTAAAGATAAGGGATTAATAATATGAAAAAAACAGTAGTATTGACAGGAGATAGGCCAACAGGCCCATTGCATCTTGGGCATTATGTAGGTTCATTACAGAATCGTACTGTGCTGCAAAATACTCACGATCAATTTATTATGGTCGCTGATATGCAGGCCTTAACTGACAATGCTGATAATCCAGAAAAAGTTTCATCAAATATTTTTGAAGTACTTTGTGATTATTTAGCAGTGGGTATTGATCCTTCTAAAAGTACTTTTTTTATTCAATCGCTGATTCCAGCTATTGCAGAATTAACTATTATTTATATGAATTTAGTAACTGTAGCCCGTGTTCAACGTAATCCAACAGTTAAAACAGAAATACAACAAAAAGGTTTTGGGCAATCAATTCCTGTTGGTTTTTTTGTGTACCCTATTCACCAAGCTGCTGATATTACCGTGGTTAAGGGTGAATTGGTTCCTGTGGGAGAAGATCAACTTCCTATGATTGAACAAACAAATGAAATTGTTCGTTCTTTTAATAGAATCTATAAAAAAGAAGTTCTTGTTGAAGCGCAAGCGCTTATTTCTCAATGCCCTCGTCTTCCTGGTATTGATGGTCAGGCAAAGATGGGTAAATCATTAAATAATGCGATTTATCTTAAAGATTCAGCAGATGAATTAGCAAAAAAAGTGCGTAGCATGTATACCGATCCAAACCATATTAAAGTAGAAGATCCTGGTTCTATTGAAGGGAATACTGTTTTTACTTATTTAGATGTTTTTGCACAAGATAAAGCACATGTGCAAGCGCTTAAAGATCATTATCAAAAGGGTGGTCTTGGTGATATGAAGGTGAAAAATTATTTATTAGAAGTGCTTGAAGGGCAATTAGCTCCTATTCGTGAACGTAGAAAAATGTTTGAACAAGATAAGTCTCAGGTAATGCGCATAGCGCTTGAAGGCTCTGCTAAGGTATTTGATATTTCTTTACGTACCATAAAAGATGTCAAAGAAGCGATGGGTATTAATTATTCAAAATTTTAAAATAATAAAAATGTTGTAACTCTTCATTCAGAAGGTGCTTTTTTAGTAAAATTTTTATCAATTACTTTTGAAAATTGATAAAAGGAAATGGATATGAAGAAAGCACTCTTTTTTATTAAGTCTGATATAAGAAGCATTACTCGTGGATCTGGGTTTGTCTTTTTTTCTGCAACACTTTTTGGGTTGTTGCTAATAGTTGCCATAATGAATGCTTGGTATGCATCATTATCTTTAACTACACCTTTAGAAAAAGTAATTCGTCAAGGGTTAAATACTTTTTGTACTACTGATTTTCGATCACACTGATCGTAAAAATTTTGCATCTATTTTTTTAGTTCCGTTGGCAAAATGAGCAGTTATTAAAGTGGTATTTGCCCGTTTTTCTATTGCTTTAACAATACCAAGACCAAAGGTAGGATGTTTTACTGTTTGATGTGGTTTAAAAAGTCCTACATTATTATTGGTTTGATCTTGAATGTTAGGTGCTTTTTCTATCAGTGTAGTTGTTTTTTCAGATGCTTTAAATGATGCTTGTTTGACTGGTGCTGAAAAGGTATAAATTTGATTATTGGTTAATGCGTATCCAATCCATGGAGCAAAAAATGCATGTATGTGATGTGTTTGCCAAGCAGAAGCATCATCATGCAAACAAATGCTTTTAGGAAATTCTTCTATAAAGCGAGATGGTGCAACTTCTTCCATTGATCCGTATGTTTGTCGATAACGAGCATAACTAACTAATAAACGATTACGTGCTCTGGTAATTCCTACATATAAAAGACGTCGTTCTTCTTCAAGTTGTTCTTGATTACTTACAGACCGAGAAGCAGGAAAAAGATTTTCTTCAACGCCGGGTAATATAATATTATCAAATTCTAAGCCTTTTGCAGCGTGTAAAGTCATTAAAGTAACGCTATTTTTCCCTTCTTCATGCTCAGGAACTTCTTGTAGTAATGAAACTTCATTTAAAAACATTTCAATCGAAGATTTATTGTTTTGTGCAAAGTAATGTGCAGCGTTAATAAGCTCTTTAATGTGAGCAAGACGTTCTTCCGCTTCATTTTTTTCATATGTTTTTTTAACATATAAAACATAATTAACAGTTGTTATATATTCAGATAATACTTGAACAGTATTGCTTTCTGCTGTTTTATCATTAAATAGTGCTAATACCTCTAGAAGAACTTCTTTTTTGGTCGTACTTACTGTTGCTATAATTTTTTCTAAAATTTCTTTAAAATTCAAAAATGGTTCTGCATCCCACATAATCATGAACTGTTCAAGGAATTTTTCTCCTAGTCCGCGAGCAGGGGTATTGATAACTCGAGTAAAAGCCACACGATCAAAAGGATTGTGAATAAGACGTAAATAGGCAATTAAATCTTTAATTTCTTTACGTTCATAAAATCTAATGCCACCTACAATAGTATAAGGAACTGAATGTTTAAGAAGTGCTTCTTCTAAAGTACGTGATTGTACATGAGTTCGGTATAAAATTGCTATTGATGCAGCTGGATTATGTTTAAATAATAAAGAACAGTACCGTGCAATAATTTCTGATTCTTGGTATCCAGAAAGGCATCTAATAATGCGGACGCAATCACGTCCTTGAATTTCTGACCATAACTTTTTTTCGTTACGGTTACTATTATTTTTAATAACGGTATTAGCAACCGTTAAAATAGGTTGTTTAGAACGGTAATTCTGTTCAATTTTTATAAGTTCTGTACCTTTAAAATCATTTTGAAAATGAATTATATTATCAACTGTTGCGCCTCGCCATGAGTAAATTGATTGATCTTCGTCACCTACAGCACATAAAGAATCAACAACTAAAGTCCCTTGTATAGATAAAGCCATATGCTTTAAAAGTGAGTGTTGTACTACATTGGTATCTTGGTATTCATCTACTAAGATATGGCGCATCTGATTGTGAAAGTGTGCTTTAAAAGTATCTTGTTCAAAAAGTTTTATTGCTTCAAGCATAAGATCATCAAAATCAAGACAATTACTACTCTTTTTTTCTTTTTCATATGCATGTACTAATTCTTGTAGCTGTCTATCTTGAAAAAGTGAAAGTAAAGAAGTTGCAGAAGATGCAAGACTATTTTTAGCAGTAGAAATAATGTGTGAAATTGCTTGTGGTGTGTATTGTTTATAAAGAACACTTTTTTTTAGTAATTGACTGATGAGTGTACGTTTATCGTCTTCATCTAAAATCGAAAAATTTTTGTAAGAAAGTAAATGAGCATGCGTTCTTAAAAGGTATAAACAATAAGAATGAAACGTTCCAATAAAAGGTGTATCTATTTCTTTAGGTAAAAATGAAGCAATTCGTTCTTTCATTTCTTGGGCTGCTTTGTTGGTGAATGTTAAAGCAACAAGAGTAGCAGAATGAACATTATGCTCGGTCAAAAGATGTGCAATTCGTGTAGTAATAACACGTGTTTTCCCAGAACCTGCTCCTGCAATAACAAGTAAAGGACCTTTGGTATGTAAAACGGCTTTTTGTTGTTGTGGATTAAGATATTCCTGAATAAATGTTTGTAAATTTTTGCCGTCCATAAAAAACCTTATGAGCATGTATGATACATTACATTGTTTAGTTTTAATAATTGATAAAGCAGCATATCATGGGCAAAAGTAAAAAACTATTTTTTGGCTTTTTTAATAATTTCGGCAAGAGCTTCTGTGTGCATAGTGTTAATTTTTTGTTCAACAGCATTAAGTGCTGCAATTACTTCTTCAAGTTTCCATTGTATAGTAATGGCTTGAGCATCAATAACTTCTTGTTGACTAGTCCCTAATTTGTGCGTTTTATCATCAAAGTTTTTTGTTTTTTGTGAAATGCGCGCTGCAGCTCTGCGGCTTGCACCTGGAATAAGAGATGAAAAACCAGAAGGAGCGCTTGCAGATGACTTAAGTTGCATGTGTCTTTTAAAAAGATCAGCGTATTCCTCTTGATGCTCTTGGCAGATTGATTCTAGATGGGCTATTTTTGCTAAAATAATAAGTGCAAGTTTTTGATGTTCAGATTGATTATCTGTTTGTGTTTCTATAGTGCGTGTTTCTTTGTGATGACGATGAGTTTGTAAAAGTTCTTGTTGTGCTGATGAAAGCTGTGCTTCAAGCGCAGCAATTTTTGCCATACAAATATCTGTTTCGGTAAGACTTTTAGAAAGATTACGGTGGTGTCCTCTTTGCATAGCTGATGGAATTGCAATCGGTTGTGTACAAGGTACATCTACAGGAGCACTCCATCCACTTCGGTAACATGATGATTCTGAATAAAGTGATGCAGTATTATTACCTTGGTTAGTAGCAGGAGGAATAGCAAGATCAGAAATTGAAGGGTATTGAGAAAAATGAAAAGGTGCAGAAGGTGCGAGATTTGCTGATTCTGATGATTTTGAAAAGTTATTGGCGCCTAATAAAAAAGTTATCATTGATAGCAATAAATAAACTCTTTTCATAATGTCCCTTTCATATCAAGAGTTATGTACTATTAGATATAGCATAAAAGGTTTTTCACAGAAAAGAGTTTATAATGTTAAAAAATAATTAATGACAAATAGTTGTAAAACTATTTAGTAGGCCTAGTACTTAATGATTGAGACGATTCTGCAAACAAAGTGCAAATTTTTGTAAATGATTTGCTCTATTGATCAATAAACTCATTAATTTCAGGGGCATCTATAGATGTTAATGCTTTGATTCTAGAAAAAGAATTTTCTATTTTTATTATTAATTGATTTATTATATATATGATATCATCAATTTTGCTTTGCTTTTTTGCAAGTAGTTCATTGTAAGTAATTAATCTGGTTGTTGTACTGTTTAATTCATTATATTCTGCTTTTATTTTTTTTAATGTTTCTGTTCGTTCTTTATGTGATTCTTCATAACTTTTTTGAATCGCCATTATTTCTTGAGAAAAATTTTTTTTTAGTTCTTTTATTTTTTTAAAAATTGTTAAGATGTCAGTAAGTTTTTCAGAAAATGTTGCATGAAGAGGAGCGAGCTCTTCTTGAAGTTTTGCTGTACATTGAGCTTTTTTTTTAAAAAATTCTTCTTCAAGGTTTTTAATAGATGCCGTTACTCCTGCTTGTTCAAATAAAGCAGCGCTAGTATCTATAAGTTTTTGATATGCTTCTTCTGTAGTTAATCCGTCAAAAGGCTTAATACCACGACTTTCTGGATCATTAAATTGAGTGGGCTTTCTTAAATTTTCATGAAGAGTGGCTAATTTACTTAGGTCTTGTTTTTCTTTTGAAGAAAACAACCTTTCATATTCCTTTAGGCTACTAGGTTGTAAACTATCTGGATTTGTAATAGCCTTACAAAAAATAGAAAGTTTTTTCATATCAGAAGCAATTTCTATTTGTGTTTCTTGTATTTTTGAAATTCCATTTTCTTGTGACTTAATAGTAGATGCTAAACTTATAATCCATAGCATGAAAAAATGTAATCTGTATTTCATGACTTCTCTCCTAAAAATAAATACTTAATCCTATTTTAGGCTTAAAATGTAAGGGTATTGCCTTTTCAAGTCAATTAATTTTTTGCCATTGGCTTAAGAATTCAATTAAAGATTTACTACCTTCTTTAGAGTGGGCAGAAATACGTACCTGGGGTTGGTAGATTTCTTGTTTTTGTAAAGTACTGATATTTTTTTCATCTAAAGCATCGATTTTATTAAAAACATAGATGGTTTCTTTAGTGATATGTAATTCATCCAGAATTTTTTCTACCACTTTTATGTGTTCTTCCCAATTTTTATCTGCTGCATCAATAACATGAATAAGAACATCTGCATAATTTAGTTCATATAAAGTTGATTTAAATGCTTCAATAAGTTTTGTAGGGAGTTGTTGAATAAATCCTACAGTATCTGAAATAACACCTTTTTTCTTGCTATTAATAAAAAGTTCTCGTGTAGTTGTATCTAAAGTTGCAAAAAGTTTATCTTCAGCAAGAACATTAGCATTGGTAAGTTGATTTAAGATTGTTGATTTACCTGTGTTGGTGTATCCAATTAAACAAAATTGTGGTACACCTGATTCTAATCTGCGCTTGCGTTGTGTTTCGCGTGCTTTTGCAAGATTTTTGAGTTGCGATTTTAATTTAACAATTTGTTCTTCAGCGTTTCGCAAAGCTTTTTCTTTTGCTGTTTCGCCGGGTCCTTTTCCACCAATATGTCCAGATTGTTGACTCATATGAAGACCCAAGCCAGCAACGCGACTTTTTTTGTGTTGTAGCATAGCAATAGAAACTTGTAATTTACCTTCAGCTGTGTGTGCAGATTTTTCAAAAATTTCTAAAATAAGTTGAGTTCTATCAAATACTTTACAATGGAAAAGGGTACTTAAATTTCTTTCTTGAAGTGAGGTAAGTTGTTCAGAAATGATAACTTCTTCAATTTCATGCTCTTCACAAAAAGCTCTGATCTCTTCTAATTTTCCTTTAGTTAAAAAATATCCGCTATCTATATCGCGTAACTTAATAAAAAGAGCTTCATCATAAGCTATTTCATTTGATTCAACTAAATGAACAAATTCATTAAAATATGATTGAATATCATGAGATTTATTGTAAGGAGCTTCGATTCCTAAAATAAGAGTTTTAGGGTGAGTGTCGGTATAATAAATGTTATTTTTTGCCATGATGAACCCTTTGTATTTTGCCATAGGTATTAACTTTAAGGTAAAGTATACCGTTAAATTAAGAGTTAGTAAAAAGAATCAAACTATCCTCTCATATTGGATTTGCTAAATATTTTTGAAACCTTTAACATTAACAACGTTGGTGTTGGTTATAAAAAACTCTTTTTAAGGTAAGTCATAATGAAAAAAATAATTTCTTTATCACTAGTTGTAGCATATGGGATGTTAAGCTCTGGTTATGCTAAAGATAATAATCAAAATGTTAATCAGAATAGTATTACTGAAGTGCATGCACGTTTAGGTGTAGAAATAGCTTCAAAGACTTTTGATAAAGTTGGAACAATTATTAAGGTTCTTCCTCAAGAAAAAGAGACAGCTTTAAAAAGTATTAAATCAGCTTTTGAAAAGGTTTCAAAAACTTTTTCTGATGCTGCAAAACGTGAGCAATTAGAAAAGTTTTTTGAAGAAATTAGTAAGCTTGAGAATCCTTCAGATGAAGTAGCGGTAAGAGCTTTATTTGAAAAATATCCTGTAGCAAAAGAAGTTCAAGCATCAGAAAATGTAGAAAGCTTTATTGCTGGGGTAGCTATGGTATTAGCTGATCGTTGTGGAATAGCAACCGAAGATGCGCTTATGATTGCGCGTGTTCTATTTCCTTTGTTTTTACCAAGGTAGTAACAAGCTTATTTAATAAGTAATTAGTCAATAAAAAGAGGCTATAGGATAATTGTTTTTACAACTTTGTTTTGCTGTGATACACTATTGTCTCTTTTTATTAAGAAATTTTTGTATGTAAGGTTTAATTAAGGAACGATTGCATGGCAGTAAAGATTCGACTTTCTCTTGTCGGTAAAAAAAATGCACCGGTGTATAAAATCGTAGTTGCAAGTGCAAAAAATAAGCGTGATGGTGAGTATCTTGATAATATTGGTACCTATCATCCTTCAACATCTCATATAGCTCAATTTCATGCAGATAAGCTTGAAGGTTGGATTGCTAAAGGTGCTCAAATGACTGACACCGTTAAGCGTATTGCTAAACTTTATAAGCGTCAGCAAGAAGCTCCTGCTGTCAAAATAGATGCATCTAAGAAGCCAAAAGCTGCTTCTAAGAAAGTTGAAGTTGTAGCTGAGTAATAGTAGATGAAAATTACTTTAGCAACAGTGTTTCCTGATATATATAAAAATTTTCTGGAAACAAGTCTTGTAAAAAAAGCTCAAGAAAAAGCCGCTGTGTCGTTTGATGTAGTCGGCTTTTCTTCATTTTGTGAGCCTAGAGAGCGCTTGGATGGCCCAGTAGCAGGGCATGGTGCAGGAATGGCAATTCGTCCTGAAGTTATGGAGCGTCTTGTTGATCATCAAGAACTGCTTCATGGGAAAGCATTTAAAATTTTTATGACTCCTCAGGGCAAAAAACTCACACAACCATTAGTTCGTAATCTAGCACATATTTTTAATGTAAATTCCCATGTTATGATTGTAGCAGGACGATATGAAGGGGTTGATGAGCGTGCTCAGTCTTATTACGCTGATATGGAAGTTTCTATAGGGGATTACGTTTTAATGGGCGGTGACGTACCTGCAATGGTTTTGTTAGAATCTGTAATGAGATATATCCCAGGAGTTATAGGTAAAAGTGATTCTGTAGAAACAGATTCATTTACGGGTCCTTTTGTAGATTATCCAACTTATACAGTGCCCCCTCGTCAATGGAAAGATAAGGCTATACCAGAAGTAATACTTTCAGGTAATCATGCAGCTATGAATGATTACCGAGAATCTGTTGCGATAAAAAAAAGTGTAAAGAATCATTTTCAGTGGGTGCGTGCTTATTGTAAAAAAAATGAAGACAAAAAAAAGGTAGCTTCTGTTTTACCTTCTCATTATGTTGTTTTAATGCATGACGAAGTGATGCTTAATGATACTCAAGAAGGTACATCTTCCGTGACATCTCTTGATGTTCATGATATTGCCCGTTCTTCTAAAACATATGGAATTAAAGGATATTTTTTGGTGACACCATTATTGGATCAACAAAAAATTGTCGCTAAATTTTTGCAGTTTTGGCATGAAGGGGGGGTAGAATACAATAAGGGGCGTTCTGAAGCAGTCAAGTTAGTTGCGGTAAAAAATAGTCTAGAAGATGTTATAACAGCAATAGAAAATCAAGAAGGAATAAAGCCTCTTGTTATTGCAACATCTGCACGAAAGACTGGTCATGATAAGCTTATAACTTATTATGACCAAGAAGAAGTGTGGAAGCATGATAGGCCTGTATTATTTATTTTTGGTACAGCTAAAGGATTAAGTAATAAGCTTGTTGATAGATGTGATTACTTATTAATGCCGATTGAAGGTTTTACAGAATTTAATCATCTTTCGGTTCGTTCTGCAGTGGCTATTATTCTTGATCGTTGGCTTGGAATCAACTTTTTAGAAAGAGACTAGGCAGAACCGTTAGTTTGCGCTATACTGACTAACTCTAAAGCAGAAAATCTAAAAAATATTTGGCACAAAATTGAATAGGTTTAAGGAAAATCAATGAAAGCTACTCAACTTACAAGAGAAACAATTAATGGTTTGGGCGTAGAAGCTCGCCAATTTCCTGAATTCTCTTTTGGTGATACTATTGCCGTTTCTCAATGGATTTTTGAAGGTGATAAAAAACGTCTTCAAATATTTGAAGGTGATGTTATCGCTCTTCATCATAATGGTGCATCTTCAACTTTTACCGTAAGAAAAATTGCGGCTAATAATGTTGCTGTTGAACGTATTTATCTTTATTATTCACCAATTATTGATTCTATTAAAGTAGTTCGTAGAGGTGATGTACGTCGTGCTAAATTATATTATCTTCGTGATCGCGTTGGTAAAAAAGCTCGTGTTAAAGAATTAGTCTTGACCAGAGAACAAAAAGAACAGGCTGCTCAGAAAAAAGCTGAAGCTGCTCAATAATAAGATTTTCTTATTAAAATATAATTAAAACCGAGGCATAATATGTACAAAAAATTTTTGATACATGTTTTATTAGTCCTCGGTTTTTCTGCGTGCTCACAAAGAAAAATGATTGTTGAAGAGTATGAAGTGCAAGATACTAAACTTATCACTCCTTCACGTCATGCAAATTATCAGCAAGATCAACTGTCCAAAGATACTACCTCTCTACAGGTATCTTCTTTAGAAACCATAACAGTTGATGTGTTAGAAGCACAACTTACAGATGTTTCGTTTCCTTTTAAACCTGCTCGTTTTGTAAAAGCTCAAGTACAAGGTGATGTTTTTTATATAGAGTATAAAACTCCATTAAGATATCAGCAGGTTATTCGTTTTTATCAAGAACAAATGGAATTGTTAGGATGGACTGAGCTTTTAAATGTAGAGTCTTATGAAATATGCCTTGTGTTTAAAAAAGGAAAAAGGTTGTGTGTTCTTTCTGTGCGACCAACTTATAAAAAAAGATGGTATGAATCTTCTGAACAAACAATTATTATTACCGTTGAAAAATAATAAAGTTATAAAAAAGACACCGCTCTTTTATAAGAAGGTGTCTTTACTATTTTTTTTATAAAAGATTGATTAACCAATCACCTTTTGTAACTTAATGTCTTTTTCTACAGATTCAACTTCTTTTTGAAGTTCTTTGACTGTTTTTTCAAGAGCTTTAACTGAATTTTGAAGTTCGGTATTAGTTTTAGTAAGATTTTTGTTTTCTTTTGAAAGATCTTTATTTTCAGTTTCAACAATAGTGAGTTTTCTTTCAAGGTCTTTGATGACTAATTTTAGGTCAGCATTTTCTGAGCTTATATCATTATTTTCTAAGGTTAAAGATCTTATTTGAGATCTAAGACCATTATTTTCGCTCACTAAAGAATTATTTTCGTGTGCAAGCGATCTTTTTTCGTTTAATAAATCACGAATATCAGCATCTTGTTGACGAATTGTTTTACGTAGACTATAGGTAGAAGAATCATCAGTTATTGTGTGATGACGTTCAACAACGGTTATAGTTGGAGCGGGTTCTGACATTGCTTTTCCTAAGCAAAAACCAGCTATACCACTAAAAGCACCAATTGCTGCGCCTTTACCTGCATGTAATGGTTGTGATAGTAATACAATAAAAGTAATTAATAAGCTCTTTTTTTTCATAGGTATCCTTCCATTTATCTTAAAATCAATATTTTAAAATATTTTAAGCTTAATAATTACAAGTATAAAGTTTTCTATGAATTTTGCAACATAGGTACAGTGGGTTAAAATGGTACTTTAGAGACTTATTGTGCTTTTTTTTCAAGAGCTTTAAGCCTTCTTTCAAGGTCAGCTTGTTTACGTTTTAAGGCTTTATTTTCTGTTCTTAAGTTATCATTTTCATCACTAAGTTCTGAGCTTTCAGTACTATCGCGTTTGATAATAACGGTATTAGGTTGTTTGCTTGCATTAATTGCAGCAGCAGTAACTAAAGGAGCTGTTGCTGCATACCAATAAGATGGATCATGCCAATAAGGATATCCATAGCCATAATGATGCCAACGAGCATGTGTAGAAGATATAAGCGCAGAACATATCCCAAATAAAAATAAAAGAAAAAAATTTAATTTTTTCATCATGAGCAGTAATCCTTTTTTAAAAAATAAATTCATGAGGCGCTCTACTTTCCTTTTTAAATGACTAGAGCTTTCCTCATGAATTTTAAAAATAGCAGAATAAGATCAGAGCTTATTTGACTCTTTCTTCAAGAGCTTCAAGCCTTTTGTTGGTTGTTTCAAGCTGATTCCTTAAGGAATCATTTTCATCTTGAAGGGCTTGCATTTTACGTTTATTTTTGCGTGTTGAAGTGCTTACTTGTTCGCCATCATCGTTAACATAGACAACTTGAGTTTTAGGTTGCATTGCACCACTTAAAGCGCCACCAACAACAGAACCGGTCATTGCTCCACCAAAACTACTTCCAAAATCAGCGTGCGCAAAGGTTGCTACCGTTAAAAGAGCTGTTATCATTAATTTTTTCATCATATCCTCCATTTGTAACGATGAAATAATAATCAATTATGTAAAAAGATTATTAAACTTTGTCCTTTTTACTATAAAAAAAGAAGCCTCATAAAATCAATAGAATCGATGTTTAGATGATTAATAAGCTTTTTTTTAAATTATATTTGCTCGGTGAGCTTTTCAGCTATTTTTGTTATTTTTCCAGCACCTTGAATAAGAAGTAAATCATCTGGTTGTAAAGTTGCATTAAGATGATTTAATATTGATTTGAAATGATCATCAAGAGGTTGATACGTAACTGATAACTGAGGATTAAGACGAATAAGTTCTTCATATAAATTTTGTGAGCTTATTCCTTCAATTGGTTCTTCATGTGCTGTATGAATATCAGTTAAGATTATATGGTCTATAGATGAAGTAGATAAAATTTTTAAAAAATCGTTCCATAAAGCTTGTGTTCGTGTGTACCGATGGGGTTGAAAAATAACAATAAGACGTTTTCTTGCACGATTACGAGCAACAGGAAAAGTATGAGCAAGTTCAACGGGGTGATGTCCATAATCATCAAAAATTTCAGCTTTTTGAATAGTAGTTCCACGGAAAGTAAATCGTCTATCTACCCCTTTAAATGATTTTAAGGCGCTTTTAATGGTATCTAGAGAAATTCCAAAATGATAGGCAACAGCAACGGCGGTTGTTGTATTTTTAATATTATGAATGCCGGCAAGAGGAATGTTAAATTCGCCTAAACAATCTTTTTTGTATGCTATGGTAAATGTTGAGGACGATGGATTGAGTGTTATTAAATTGATTTTCCAATCAGCATTTAAAGAAGTTCCATATGTTTCAAAAGGGATAGTGAGTTCAGGAACAATGTTGACAATGTTAGGATCATCAAGACACACAAAGGCTTTACCGTAAGAGGGAATTTTATTAAGAAAGTTAGTAAAAGTTTTTTGTACGTCAGAAAGATCTTTATAAATATTCAAATGTTCAGCGCTGATAGAAGTTAAAATTGCATGAGTTACTGGTGTATTAAGTAGTGATTTATCACTTTCATCAGATTCTATAATCATAATGTTTTTATCGCCCAGACATGCGTTACTATCAATCGTAGAAAGAATGCCTCCTACCACTACAGTTGGATTTTTGTGTGCTGTTAAAAAGATGTGAGAAACTAAAGATGTTGTAGTAGTTTTTCCGTGTGAACCGGTTATTCCAATGGTGGATGTATGTGATTTCATTATTTGAGCAAGCATTTCTGATCGATGAAGAAGTGTAATGCCATTATGTAGGGCTCTTTGAATTTCTGGATGTGTTGATTGAATATCGGTTGAATAAACTATTTTATCAATAAATTTATCGCGGCATATTTCGCTTTCATGATGATCTGCTATAGTACAACCAAGATTTTTTAAAAGAGTAATACTTTTTTGAGTACAATCAGTATCACATCCAGATATAGTAAATCCTTGGTGTGCAAGAATTTGGGCAATGCCACTCATTCCAATCCCGCCAATTCCTATAAAATGAATGTGTTGTTTGCGTGTCATAAAGTCCTTTGCTCTGTACAACTTGATAAGTAAATAATAATTTACTATTGCTATGTAATAAGGTGATAAAGTATGAAGAAACTTTATATAGATGACAAGGCTAAAGTATTACTTTAAGAAGTAATAGTTGTTGTTTTAATTCGCTTAATTGTTTTTTACATTCAATATGATCTATTTCGGGATCCATTGTTGTTTTGTGTGAAGCAATAATTGTTCCTTTAATTCCTTTTAACTGTTTTTTTGCTCCAGATATGGTAAATCCTTTTTCATATAATAATTCTTTAATCCTTTGAAAAAGAATAAGGTCGTTTTCACTATAAAATCTTTGTCCTCCTAAAGAGCGATCAGAATTAAGTTTAAACTCTTTTTCCCAAAAGCGAACTACAAAACGTTCTACTCCAAGATGTGCTGCAAGTTCTCCGATTCTAAATTGTCGTTTTTGCATTTTCATTTTATAACTCCTTTATATAAAGTGATTCTTTATAAGAGAGTACTAGCGTAAAAGTCCCTTTCTTGTTAAGATTTTAGCTCTTTGTAAATGATTATTAAGTATCAAAAAGCTTTTTAAGGCAGTAAGGATTTGTTTTTATGAATATACGCGATTATATAGTACCGTTTATTTTGGCATTAGCGACACTATTTCTTGTCAGATCATGGTGGTTTGGTTCTTCTCAAGATTCTAACGTTGGATTTCTTGCTCCGTTAACTGTGCAAGAACAAGAGCCATTAAGGACAGAAGTTGATTTTGTAGATCAAGAAAAAGACGTTGAAGGGCAAGATGTTGTAGTACAAACAGCATATGCTGATTTAATATTTTCAAGTAGAGGTGCCTCTTTAACCCATGCAGTTTTTAAACGTATAGTACGCAACGAAGTGCAAACCTTTAAAACAATAGATGCTGCCCAAGTACAAGATGAACAACGTATGTTTTTAGTTGCATTAGATGAAAAAACACCATTAGCGTATAGTTTGCAAGAACGTATTGATACTGATAATGAAACTCGAGTTATCTATAAGGTTCATGCAGAAGTTGGTACTATACAAAAAGAATTTGTTGTTTACAAAAATAAATGTGCAATGGATGTAATTGTCACTATTGATCCAAAAAATGGTTCAGTAGTAAGACCGCGCTTATATTGGAATGCTCCGTATCTTCAAGCAATAGAAGCAGAAGAACAAATTTCTGGAGTAATTTTTGATAAAACTGGTAATTATAGTAAAAAATCAATTAATTCTTTAAACCCACGTGAAGGTTTTTTTGCACCGACTATTTTTGGATCAGAAGATAAATATTTCTTACATGCATTGATTAAAGATGAACATAATTTTGCATCGCGTGCATATTATAAATTAATTAATCATTCAATTGTTTCTATAATCGAAGCACAGCCTGTTACAGCGCGTACTACATGGGCGATGAGTTTTTATATGGGACCAAAAGAAGTCGAAACTTTTGCATTAGTAGAACCACGTCTTGAAAAAGTTCTTGATTATGGATTCTTCTCTCCTGTAGCAAAAGGTATGTTGTATTTACTTAAGCTTTGTAATCATTACGTTCACAACTTTGGATTGGCTATCATACTTATTACCTTGCTTTTAAAATTGTTGTTGTTGCCGTTTACTTTTAAGGGTGAACAAAAAGCACGCAAAGCAGAGGCTTATTACAAAAAACTTGCATATTTGCAACAACGTTATAAAGATGATCCGCAAGCATTAAATGCCGCCAGAGAAGAGCTTGTTAGAACAGAAGGTATGCCAGGACTAGGAGGTTGTTTGCCTTTATTGTTACAAATACCTTTCTTTATGGGGCTTTCTGGCGCATTAAATAATTCAATTGAACTGTATAGAGCACCATTTATTTTATGGATCAAAGATTTGTCAGTAAAAGATCCATATTATGTCTTACCTTTTCTTATTGGTATTGGGTTTTTACTAGTGATGCTAAATTCAAAACAGAATGGTGGATTTAAACAAGTTGTTGCTTCAGGAGGTATGGCACTTTTATTTGCGGCATGGATGTCTACAACTGCTGCAGGTTTGGCTTTGTTTATAGTTTTTAACGTGTTTTTACATTTTATACAAACACGCATACAAAAAGCAGTTGGGTTATGATAGAAAAAGTTCCGACTCTGATTGGTTTATGCAAACAATTACAAAATGTACCGTATCTTGCTTCAAAAAATTTGTATAAAGTTGTAGATTATTTTTTGACTGAGCGATTTGATAGAATTGAATCGCTTCTTAAAGCTATTTTAGCATCAAAAGAACGGCTGATGTTGTGTTCTACATGTTTTATGTGGCAAGAAAAAGATGGTGGATGTATTTTGTGCGCAGATCAAAAAAGAGATCATGCAGTAGTATGTGTTGTTGAAACGTGGCAAGAGCTTCTTACCATAGAGAAAACAGATGCATATAAAGGGATGTATCATGTGTTGGGTGGCGCTTTATGTCCATTGCAAGGTGTAGGTATAGAAGATTTGACTATTAATCAATTAGTCTGTCGTATAGAAAATAGTACTGATATTAAAGAAGTAATTTTAGCGACTAATCAAACTCCTGAAGGTGAAGCAACTGCTGCATATATTGCACAAAAATTATCAAATAAATCAGTTAAATTATCATGTCTAGCTCGTGGTATACCAGTTGGGTCCTCTTTAGAATTTATGGATACATTAACTGTGTATAAGGCTCTTTCTGAGCGTAGACCTTTTTAAATAGAGAAGGGTAATCCTATGGAAGCATTAGGTATGCTTGCAGTTTCAGAGCGTCTTGATCGTCAAAGACAATTACAGAATCTCATTAAAAAAAATTATCCTGGTAAAGAGGGTTTTATTTTTTGCAGTGCTGGGTATGAAAGAGAAAGAGAGCAGTTTTATCAAGAAAGTACGTTTGAATATTTAGTAGGTTTGCAAGAACCGGCTATTATTTTTATACAAAATTTAAATGGACAAGCACAGCTTTATATTCCAAAATATTCTCTTGATCGCGCTGCGTGGCTACCTGTGGTGTATGATGAAGAACATTTGAGTGTTTTAAAAATAGAACAAGAGGTGTTTTTTGGAGAAGCTATAGCTGGCTATGCAACTGGTCCTTTTTATACTAAAGAATCTTTAAAAGATTTATGTGCTTTCTTGGAAAAAATGGTATCAGAAGGTAATTATATATTTGTTCCTTTTAAAGCTTCATCTACAGAAGTAAAAATTGTAATCGAACAATTATTTAACTTTGTACCAGGACTTAAAGATTGGATAATTGATATTTCTCCACTTATTGCACAGCTAAGAAGATCTAAAAGTACGCATGAATTAGAATATATGCATCATGCAATCGAAATTACTGCAATGGCTCAACAAGCAGCCGCAACAGTTATTAAAAAAGGAAATAGTGAAGCTGATGTGCAGGCAGCGGTTGAATATATTTATACCGAAAGTAACGCGCAAAAAGCGTTTGCAAGTGTAGTTGGTTCAGGGGTTAACAGCACTATTTTACATTATATTGATAATAAGGATTTGTTGCCTGAAGGAGCATTAGTAGTTGTTGATATTGGTGCATCATTCAATCATTATTGTGCAGATATAACAAGAACATATCCCGTTTCTGGTAAATTTACAGAACGACAAAAAAAAGTATATCAAGATGTACTTGAAACACAGGAATATATTGCTGAATTAGCAAAGCCTGGTATGTATTTAAATAATAAAAATGATCCTCAAAATTCTCTTAATCATCTTGCGCATGAATTTTTAAAAAATCGTGGATATAATGTTGAAAAAGAGTTTCCACATGGAATAGGCCATTTTATAGGGTTAGATGTGCATGATGTTGGTGATGTAAATGTTCCATTATCTGTTGGGGATGTTATTACCATTGAGCCTGGCATTTATATAAGAGAAGAAAAGCTAGGAGTTCGCATAGAAGATATGTATTGGATCGTCAAGGATGGAGCTGTTTGTTTAAGCGAAGATATTCCTAAAAAGATAAAAGAAATAGAGCAGTTTATGCGAGAAATGCAAAATGGTAACTATGAAAATGGTCTTTTAGGTTGACCAAATGGGATATTTATTTTACCCTGAAATGCTCCACTACTCGTTCATGTTAAATAATTTAAGATAAGATATAGTCAGTAAGAATAGGATAGTCATATGGATATGAATAAGGCGTTTTTCCAAAGAAAAGAAGATCGTAACCCTCAGTGGCATGTTATTGATGGTAAAGGTCAAATGTTAGGTCGTTTGGCAACTAAAGTAGCAGATTTACTTGTTGGAAAAAATAAAACGACTTACACACCGCATACTGATGGTGGAGATTATGTTGTAGTTCTTAATGTTAAAGATATTGCTTTAAGCGGTACTAAGCTCGACAACAAAATTTATACTCGCGTGAGTGGATGGATGGGTGGTAAAAAAGAAATTTTAGCAAAAGATATGCTTGCAAAGGACGCAACAAGTCTTTTATATCTTGCGGTTAAAGGTATGCTTGATGATAATCGTCATCGTGATGCTCGTCTTTGTCGTTTAAAAATGTATGTTGGTGCAGAGCATCCACATCATGGACAAGTACAAAAATAAAATTTTGTAATTTAAAAATTAAAAGCCCTGTACATTACAGGGCTTTTTTTATGTCTAAAATTAAATTTTAATATAGGTTTAAGATCCAAAATAAAGTCTTATAATATCCTTAAAGCTAAGATAGATAAAAAGTCCCATCATAAATATCCAGCATGCATAATGAAGATATTCTTTGAATTTTTCAGGTAAAGGACGACGAATAATTGCTTCAATTGTATAAGTTAATGCTTGTCCACCATCAAGAATTGGTAAGGGGAAAATATTAAGAACAGCAAGTCCTATACTAATAAGAGCAAGAATAATAAAGAAGTACATAGGATCGGTTTTAATGCTATGAGTTACTACAGAAATCATCATCAAAGGACCTGAAAAATTTTCAGCAGATTTTTGCTTTAAGGCACCACTAAATGCACCAAGGCTACTTTTAAATGCATTAAAAGTGAGTGATCCTGCTTTTGTAAATGCTTTAAAAAATGGTGTTGGTTCAAGCGGTTCAAAACAAAATTTGTTAATTCCTAATGTTCCTATTTTTGTTGATCCGTGCAGACGTTGACCAAGAGTTACAGGGATTGTAAGAAGTTCATTATTTCTTTCAATGGTAATGAGTACTTCTGTTTCAGGATGAGAACCTAAAAGTTCAAGAAAAAGTTGAAGATTGTGAGAAACGTCTATGTCGTTAAATTTTACTATTTTATCATGCTTAATAAGTCCTGCAGTAGCAGCGGGAGATTTTTCTGTGATAGAATGAAGTTGATAGGTGCCTTCTTGATTAAAAAAGGTATTTTCTTGTAGGCCATTGAGCGCTATTCCAAAAAAAATGGTATAAGCTAAAAAAATATTGCAAAAAATACCCCCACCTATGATGAACATTTTTTTCCAATATGATTGAGCGCCTAAAGTTGTTAAAGCAGGGTTAGATGTTTCTCCAGGTTCAATTTCTACATAGCCGCCTATTGGAATAAGTGATAACGAAAAAGTTGTACCTTTAAAATATTTTGAAAATATTTTTGGACCAAATCCTATAGAAAAATTATGGACGGTAACTCCAAATAAACGTGCAAAAATAAAGTGTCCAAATTCATGAAAAGCTATAATAAATCCAATGCTTAAAATTCCAATAGCAATAAATGGAAGGTTTTTAAGTGTAACTAAGTAAGTAGAAAGGGTAAACATTGCGGTACCTCTACGTAGTAAAAAATGAAACAATCTAGAACGTAGATACCCTAGCAGGTATGAAGGATTACGTCTATGTCTTAAAGATAAGTTTAATTGATTAGTCAATTCCACTTGAAAAAAATTATAGAAACGTTACAATACATGTCTCATCCTCGTAAGATTCGTGGCATAAGCTTGTTTGTTAGTACTTTCTGAGCACGGGCCTCGTTCTTAAATGTTATCGAGGATTTTGTTTTCCCTAAAAAATTTAAACAATTAGGAACGGGATTTATGCCTACGATTAATCAACTTTGCCGATTTGGAAGAGTAAAAACTAAAAGTAAATCAAAGAGCCCTGCGCTTAAATCATGCCCTCAAATTAGAGGTGTTTGTACGCGTGTTTTTACTACAACGCCAAAAAAGCCAAACTCAGCGCTTCGTAAAGTTGCACGTGTAAAGTTATCAACAGGAGTTGAAGTTACTGCTTATATTCCAGGTGAAGGACATAATTTACAGGAACACTCTGTTGTCTTGATTCGTGGTGGTAGAGTAAAAGATTTACCTGGTGTTAAGTATCATATTATTCGTGGTACGCTTGATACTGCAGGTGTTCAAAATAGAAAACAATCACGTTCTAAATATGGCGCTAAGAGACCAAAAGCGTAAAGAAGGATTAACACATGCCAAGACGTAAGTCAGTAAATTTTAAACGTGAAGTCGGTAAAGATCTTCGCTTTGATTCAGAGCTTGTTCAAAAGTTTATTAATGTGATCATGGAGCGTGGTAAAAAAAGCGTTGCCCGTCGCATTATGTATGATGCTCTTGATATTGTTATTAAAAAAAATAGCGGTGATCAAACTAAGGGATTGAATGTATTTTTTACAGCGTTTGAACGTGTAGTTCCGACAATTGAAGTTCGTCCACGTAGAGTTGGTGGTTCAGTATATCAAATACCTGCCGAAGTTCGTCCTGCTCGTGCAAATGCATTAGCTATGCGTTGGATTATCGCTGCTGCTGCAGATCGCTCTGATAAAACTATGGGTGAACGTCTTGCATATGAAATTTTAGAAGCTTACGAAGGTCGTGGTTCTGCGGTTAAAAAAAGAGCTGATGTTCATAAGATGGCTGAGGCAAATCGCGCATTTTCACACTACGCTTGGTAAGGATAACTTATGTCTTTAGATAGATGTCGTAATATAGGTATTGCTGCTCACATCGATTCAGGTAAAACAACAGTTACTGAACGTATTTTGTTTTATACCGGAAAATCACATAAGATTGGTGAAGTTCACGAAGGTGAAGCGACTATGGATTGGATGGAACAAGAGCGTGAGCGTGGTATTACCATTCAATCAGCAGCGACAACATGTTTCTGGAGAGGTTATCAAATTAATATTATTGATACCCCTGGTCACGTAGATTTTACTATTGAAGTGGGAAGGTCGTTGCGTGTTCTTGATGGGATGGTTTCTGTATTTTGTGGTGTTGCAGGTGTTCAACCTCAATCTGAAACTGTTTGGAAGCAGGCAACTCGTTATAATGTTCCATCTATTGTGTTTGTTAATAAAATGGATCGTATCGGAGCAGATTTCTTTAAAGTTGTTGATGCAATTAATGAGCGCCTTCGTGGTAATGCTCTTGCTATGCAAATTCCTATAGGGACTTCTGAAGACTTTAAAGGGGTTGTTGATGTTTTGACTGGTAAGATGATTATCTATAAAGATGACAAAGGTTCTGATGTTGATTGGCAAGATGCTGCTCCCGAATACGCTGAAAAAATAAAAGAATTGCGTGAAAAAATTCTTGCACGAGCATGTGATTTTGATGATGATCTTGCTGAAAAGTATTTAGAAGAAAAAGAAATTACTAATCAAGAAATTAAAGCAGCTTTGCGTAAGGGTGTTCTAAGAAGACAAGTTTTTCCTGCATTTTGTGGAACAGCTTTCAAGAACAAGGGTGTTCAGCCTATGCTTGATGCGGTTATTGATTATCTTCCGTCACCGCTTGATGTTCCAGCTGTGATAGGTAAAATTCCAGGAACTGAGCAAGAAGTTGAACGTAAAGCAAGTGTTAGTGAACCATTTACTGCCCTTGCGTTTAAGATTATGACAGATCCGTTTGTGGGTACTTTAACATTTGTTCGTGTGTATGCTGGTCAATTAGATTCAGGATCATATATTACTAATGTGAACACTGGCAAAAAAGAACGTGTGAGTCGTTTAGTTAGAATGCATGCTATTAAACGTGAAGAAATTGAAAAAGTTTCTGCGGGAGATATTGTTGCGTTTGTTGGTCTTAAAGATGTTAAAACTGGTGATTCTTTGACTGCCGAAAAACATGAGCTTTTGTTAGAATCTATTGATGTTCCAGTGGCTGTTATTTCTTCGTCTATTGAACCTAAAAACAAAGGCGATTATGAAAAAATGGTTATTGCTCTTCGTAAAATGAGTCAGGAAGATCCTTCTTTTAGACTTGCGTATAATGAAGAAACTGGTGAAACTGTTATTGCTGGTATGGGTGAACTTCATCTTGAAATTCAAGTTGATCGTTTAAACAGAGAGCATAAAGTAGAAGCTGTTCAAGGTAATCCTCAAGTTGCTTATAAAGAAACTATCCAAAAAACCGTTACCATTGAAGGTAAGTACATTAAGCAATCTGGTGGTAAAGGACAATATGGACATGTTTGGTTGCAGATGGAGCCAAGAGAGCGCGGTAAGGGTTTTGAATTTCATAATAAAATTGTTGGTGGTACTATTCCTAGAGAATTTGTCCCAGCAATTGAAAAAGGTATAATAGAAGCTCTTACAACAGGTGTGCTTGGTGGGTATCCAGTAGTGGATGTAAGCGTTTCTGTGACTGATGGTTCTTACCATGATGTTGACTCTTCTGAAATGGCGTTTAAAATAGCTGCTATTATGGCATTCAAATCGGGTATGAAACAGGCTTCTCCTGTATTGTTAGAGCCGATTATGAACGTTGAAGTTGAATGTCCTGATGAGTACATGGGAGATGTTATGGGTGATATTAACTCTCGACGTGGAAGAATTTTGGGGATGGAAGAAAAAAGCGGTTTTCAATGTATTCGTGCTGAAGTTCCATTAAAAGAAATGTTAGGTGGTTATGCTACAAAGTTAAGATCATTAACTAAGGGTAGAGCGACTTACTCAATGGAATTTGGATGCTATAGAGAAGCGCCAAAAAGTATTGAAGATGATATTGTAGGTAAAAAATAGTTGTTTTGTAGAAGTCAGGAGTTAGAGCATGGCAAGAGATATATTTGATCGTAAAAAGCCTCATGTTAATATTGGTACTATTGGTCACGTTGATCATGGTAAAACAACATTAACAGCGGCGATCACTTCCGTTTTGGCAAAAAAAGGGTTAGCAAAAGCAAAAGCTTTTGATGAAATTGATAATGCACCAGAAGAAAAAGCACGTGGTATTACCATTGCAACTTCTCATGTTGAGTATGAAACAGATAAACGTCATTATGCACACGTTGACTGTCCAGGACATGCTGACTATGTTAAAAATATGATCACAGGTGCTGCTCAAATGGATGGCGCAATTTTGGTTGTATCAGCATCAGATGGACCTATGCCTCAAACTCGTGAACACATTTTGCTAGCAAAAAATATTGGTGTACCTGCGCTTGTTGTTTTCTTGAACAAAGTTGATATGGTTGACGACCAAGATATGGTGGACATGGTTGAAGAAGAAATCAGAGAATTATTGAATAAATATGATTTCCCTGGCGATGAAATTCCAGTTGTTCGTGGTTCAGCATTAAGAGCACTTGAAGGTGATGCAAAATATGTTGAATCAATTAACAAATTGATGGAAGCTGTAGATAGTTACATTCCAGAACCAGTTCGTGATATTGATAAAGATTTCTTGATGGCTGTTGAAGGTGTTTTCTCAATTTCTGGTCGTGGTACTGTTGCTACTGGTCGTATTGAGCGTGGCCAAGTAAAAACAGGTGAAGATGTCGAAATTGTTGGTTTTGGCAAAAGCATGAAAACCACTGTTACAGGTGTTGAAATGTTTAGAAAAACACTTGATCATGGTCAAGCAGGTGATAACGTTGGTCTTTTAATGCGTGGTGTTAAAAAAGAAGATATCGAACGTGGTATGGTAGTTGTAAAGCCAGGCACCGTTAAGCCTCATAAAAAATTCAAAGCTAAGATTTACGTTTTGACTAAAGAAGAAGGTGGACGTCATTCTCCATTCTTTGGTGGTTATCGTCCTCAATTCTATTTCAGAACAACTGATGTTACTGGTGTAGTAACTTTAGAAGAAGGTCGTGAAATGGTAATGCCAGGTGATAACGTGGCAATTATTGTTGATTTGATAGCGCCAATTGCTATGGAAAAAGATCTGCACTTTGCAATTCGTGAAGGTGGTAGAACAGTTGGTTCCGGTGTTGTTACCGAAATCATAGAGTAAGGTGGGATGATAAATGAAAAAGCCAAAAATTCGTTTAACGCTTAAATCATACGATCATCAATTACTTGATAAAGCTGTTAAGCAAATTGTTTTGACTGCTAGAAGAACAGGGGCGCAGATCGTTGGACCTGTGCCTATGCCAAACCGTAAAAATTGTTTTACGGTTTTGCGTTCTCCTCATATTGACAAAAAGTCACGTGAGCAGTTTGAATTAACAACGCATCGTAGAGTATTAGACATCGTTTCTCCGTCAGACCAAACAATGGATGCTTTAATGAAATTAAGCATTTCATCTGGTGTAGATGTAGAGATTAAGTAACGGGAAGGGCAACAATGATTAATGGTTTTTGGGGTAAAAAAATTGGGATGACCCAAATTTTTTCCGGAAATAAAGCTATTCCAGCAACCGTTATTGATACATCTTGTTGGTTTGTAACACAAATTAAAACTGTCGAAAAAGATGGTTATAATGCTGTTCAGATTGGCAGATTGAGAAAACGTTATGAAGACCAAGCCTTTTTACAGGAATGGTTAAAAAATTCCAAAGTTTATTTTGGGGCATTAAAAGAAGTTGCTGTAACGGCTGCATTAGAAGGGATTGAGATAGGTAAACCTGCTCAATTTTCTCATTTTTTTGCAGAAGGTGTTTCTGTAGATGTTCGAGGAATAACTAAAGGACACGGGTTCCAAGGTGTTATGAAAAGACATGGTTTTTCTGGTGGAAAAGCAAGTCATGGTAGTAAAACCGGAAGAAGACCAGGGTCTATTGGGTTTATTCGTACAAGTGGTAAAGTATTGAAGGGCAAAGGGATGCCTGGACATATGGGTGTTAATCAGCGTATATCAGAAAACCTTGAAATTTTGAAAATAGAACAAGATAAAAATTTTGTTGTGGTCAAAGGATCCGTTCCTGGTAAAGCTGGTTCATTGGTATTTGTTTGCAATAGGGCTAAAGCATGAACGGACATAAAAATGCACAGCAAGAAAACTCTTTTGTTAAGGCTAAAGTATTAACAGCCTTAGAAATAGGGTTTTCTGAAGAAAACAGAAAAGCAGTTGCTCCTGAAAGTTTTTCTATAGCAATACGTAGTTTGTTGCAAAATTGGAGACAGGGAACTGTTGCTGTAAAAACAAGAAGCGAAGTAGCAAAATCAGGTATTAAACCTTGGAAACAAAAAGGTACTGGTCGCGCTCGTGCTGGTGACGCTCGTTCTCCAATATGGAGAGGTGGGGGTGTTATTTTTGGTCCACAAGCTCGTGTTCGTGGATTAAAAGTTTCAAAAGCAATGCGTAAAAGTGTTGCGGCATCACTTGTTTGGAATTTCTTAGATAATTGTGGTTTGATTGCTTTAGATTGGCAACCTACGCAAAATGTTCCAAAAACCAAAGATGCGTTTGCAGCATTAAAGGCTGAAAGCCTACATAATGCAACAGTAAATTTGTTTGTTGCTCCACATGATATAGCCGTTGCATCATCGTTTTCAAATATTCCTTCAGTAAGAATAGTTTTTTTTGATGCGGCTAATGCGTATGATCTTGCAGATGCAACATATTGGGTTGTATTAAAAAAAGATATAGAACTTTTAAAAGATATGGTGGCACGATGGATTTAACTATTTATGATATTATTAGGGGTCCTATAGTTACTGATAAAGCTTATAAACTTAACAATAAAAAACAGTTAGTTGTTGAAGTTCATGTAGCTGCTGATAAGAAACGCATTAAAGAAGCTTTAGAGCGTCTTTTTGATGTTAAGGTTGCTGATATTCGTACGATTGTTCGTAAAGGTAAAAAACGCCTTGTTGGAAAACGTTACGAAGTTACAGGTAAAACCACAAAAAAAGCGATTATTTCTCTTAAAGAGGGTTACAGCATCGATATGTTTGGTCAACAAGTAGCAGGAGTTAGCTCTTCTGATACTAACCAGGCAACGGTTTAGGTAAGGGAATAGAATATGGCAATAGTAAAAAGAAATCCTCGTAATGCTTCATTGCGTTTTCAAACGTTTGTTTCTTCGGATGATATTACTAAAAAAAGTCCTGAAAAATCTTTGACCATCGGTTTAAGAAAAAAGGGTGGACGTAATGCGTATGGTCGTATTACTGTTCGTCATCGCGGTGGTGGTGCAGAAAGACGTTATCGTATAATTGATTTTAATCGCTCAATACGTGATGTTGAAGGTAAAATAATTTCTGTTGAGTATGATCCAAATCGTAATGTTCGCATAGGATTAGTTTCTTATAAGAATGGTGCAAAGCGTTATATTTTGCTTCCGCAAGGATTGAAGGTAAATGATAACGTTATAGCAGGTAAAAGTGTAGAAGTAAAAGTTGGTAATTGTTTACCATTGCGCTCTATCCCTGTTGGTTTCGATTTGCATAATATTGAAATTAAGCCAGGATGCGGTGGTACTTTTGTGCGTAGCGCAGGCACTTCAGCACAACTTATTGGTAAGTCAGAAGATTATGCAACTTTAAGAATGCCTTCAAGTGAAGTTCGTATGGTACATCTTGATTGTTGGGCAACGGTAGGTGTTTTAGGGAATGCTGATCATAAAAATATTTCTTATGGTAAAGCAGGGCGTACTCGTCATAGAGGTTTTAGACCTTCAGTTCGCGGTATGGCAATGAATCCTGTTGATCACCCACACGGAGGTGGTGAAGGGCGTTCAAAATCTGGCGCTCATCCGCAATCTCCATGGGGCAAAGGATGTAAGGGGACTAGAACACGTGTACGTAAAAATCCTTTAATTTTAAGAAGACGTAAGTCAAATAAAAAGTAATCTAAGAAGAAAGTGATGTGATGGCTCGATCAACAAAGAAAGGCCCATTTGTAGATGTCTCTTTACTTGAAAAAGTAAGCAAAGCTAAGGATGAAAAAAAACGCGAACCAATTAAAACTTGGTCTCGTCGTAGTGTGGTTATTCCTGACTTTGTTGGATTGACATTTGCAGTACATAATGGCAAAAAATTTGTGCCCGTTTTTGTTACTGAAAACATGGTAGGTCATTATCTTGGGGAGTTTTCTCCTACAAGAACATTTAGAATGCATAGTGGACAGCGTAAAGCAGGGGTTGCCGGTAAGTAAGATTTCAGGTAAACTACTGATGTCTGCTTGTTATGCATAAATTAAGGAATTAAAGATGCAATTTGTAGCAAAGGTTAAACGACTTCCCTTTTCTCCCTTCAAGCTTCGTCCTATTGTCGATGTTGTGCGAGGAAAGGCTGCTGATCAAGCTTTAGGTTGGTTGGCAACTTACGCTTCTCGTCGCGTAAGACCAGTTAAAAAAATGATAGAATCAGCTGTGGCAAACGCAAAACATTTACAAGGTGTTGAAGCTGGTGATTTATTTGTAAAAGAGATTAAGGTTGATGCGGGAAAGATTAGCCGTTATTACAAGCCTGGTGTTATGGGGCGTGCATCAATACAGCGTAAAAGATTTTGCCATATGAGCGTTATCTTAGAACAAAAACAAACGAGTAAAGGGGCTTAAGGTGGGACAGAAGGTCAACCCGATAGGTTTTAGAACGGGTATTTATAGAGATTGGACTGCTCGTTGGTTTGCAAGAAAAGCTTATGGTGATTTACTCTTAGAAGATTTTAATATAAGACGTTATATCGATAAAGTTTTAAAGCATGCCGAAGTTGCACGTGTTGAAATTGAAAAAGCTGGGGATAACGTTAAAGTTGTTATTTTTTCTGCAAGACCTGGTACTGTAATTGGTAAAAAAGGTCAAGAAATTGATACATTGCGTCGCGGTATTTCTAAGATTATTAAGAAAAATGCTGTAGAGGTGAGTGTTCAAGAAGTTAAAAATCCTGAACTTGATGCTGTTTTAATCGCAAAATCAATTACAGAGCAATTAGAAAATCGTGTGAGTTATAAGCGCGCTATGAAACGTGCTGTGGCTTCAGTTATGCGTGCTGGTGCTAAAGGGGTCAAGATTTGTTGTTCAGGTCGTTTAAATGGTGCTGAAATCGCTCGTAGTGAGTGGTCTCGTGTTGGTTCTGTTCCCCTTCATACTTTGCGTGCTGATATTGATTATGGTTTAGCGTTGGCAAAAACTACTTATGGTATCATTGGTGTGAAGGTTTGGATCAGTAGAGGCGATTATCAATTAGCATAAAAAAACGAGGACTCTAAAATGTTGATGCCTAAAAAAACAAAATTTAGAAAAATGCAGCGCGGAAGACGTAAGGGGATTTCAAAGGGTGCTCGTACGATTGCGTTTGGTGAATATGGCTTACAAGCAATGACACCGGCATGGGTTACTGCTCAGCAAATTGAATCTATACGAGTTACTATATCAAGAAAATTGAAAAAAGAAGGTAGCTTTTTTTTAAGAGTTTTTCCTGATAAACCGGTTTCAAAAAAGCCTGCTGAAACTCGTATGGGTAAAGGAAAGGGTAGCCCTGAAGTATGGGTTGCGGTAGTTAAGCGTGGTCGTGTTATGTGTGAAATTTCAGGAGTGACTGAAGAGAAAGCACGTGAAGTTTTTAGATTGGCAAGTTCAAAGTTGTCTATAAGAACCAAGTTTATCAAAAAAACTGATACTATTCAGGAAGAAGTTCATGGCGCATAAGAAAATGATGGAAGAATTGGTTCAGTGTACTTACGAACAGTTAACTGAAAAAGTTGATGGGTGGAGAAGAGAGCTTTTTGGCTTGCGTCTAAGTTCTGCTTCTTCTCATGTTAAGGATGTTTCGCAGTATAAAAAGTTGCGTAGAAATATTGCGCGCGGATTAACACTTATGGAGCAGAAAAAAACAGCTGCTATTTTAAGTATGATCAACGATATGTTGTCGAAAACTGTTGAACAAGCTGAACAAAAAGAACAGGTATAAAATGGAAGCAGTTGCAAAGCGTGTGTGGAGAGGCAATGTCATCTCCAGTAAAATGGATAAAACTGTTGTTGTAGAAGTTACAAGAACTTTTCAACATCCCCTTTTAGGTAAGACTTTGAAAGTGGCTAAAAATTACAAAGTGCATGATCCTAAAGAAGAAGCAAATGTTGGCGATGAAATTGAATTTGTTGAAGGACGTCCCGTTTCTAAAACTAAATTTATGTACTTCAAGCGAGTAGTTTCGCGAGCAGTTGCTGAGTAATAAGGAATAGAAAATGATACAAAAAGAGTCATTCTTATTGGTAGCAGATAACTCTGGTGCTAAGTTGTTAAAATGCATACATATTCATGGTAGTACCCGTAAGCGCTTTGCATATATTGGTGATACAGTTAAGTGTGCAGTAAAAGTTGCAATCCCTGGTGGTACCGTTAAAAAAAGCGATGTTGTAGATGTTGTTATTGTTCGTACTGTAAAAGAGTATAGAAGAGAAGACGGTAGTTATATCAGATTCAGTGAAAATGCTGGTGTTATTATTAATAAAGATGGTGAGCCTGTTGCAACACGTATTTTTGGTCCAGTGGCTAGAGAATTACGTGGTCGTGATGGGTACAAAGGGTATCAGAAGATTATTTCCTTAGCACCAGAAGTGGTATAAGTGAGAGGGGCAACATGGAAAGAATAATAAAAAAAGATACCGTTGTGGTAATATCTGGAAAAGATAAAGGTAAAAAAGGTTCTGTGGTTGATATTTTACCTAAAAAGGGTAAAATATTGATTTCTGGGGTCTCGCTTGCAACAAAACATGCAAAAGTACGTAAGCAAGGTGATGTGGCAGGTATTAAAAAAGAAGAACTTTATATTAGATTAAGTAAAGTTATGCCTCTTTGCACTTCTTGCGGTGTTGCGTGTCGTGTAGGAACAAAGAGTTTAGATGACGGTAAGAATGTCCGTGTGTGTAAGAAATGCAAAGAAGTTTTGTGATAGATTTTGATAAGGATAAGTGAATGGCAACGAAGGCTCGTCTTGAAGAGTTATATCAAAAAACGGTTCGTCCAAAGCTTCAAAAAGAGCTTGGTTTAGCTAATGTTATGCAAACGCCTAAAATAACAAAGGTTGTTTTAAACATTGGTGTCAAAGAAGCCGTTGAGGATAGTAGAATTTTGCAAAAAGTTAGTGATAAGTTAGCTGCTATAACTGGTCAAATGCCCGTTAAAACAGTTGCAAAAAAATCTATTGCAGGATTTAAGATTCGTGAAGGTATGCCTCTTGGCGTAAGAGTTACTTTACGAGGAAGAGTAATGTACGAGTTTCTTGACAAACTTATCAATATTGCACTTCCTAATGTACGTGATTTTAGAGGTGTAAAGGTTAAATTTGATCGCGGTGGAAATTATAATCTTGGCATAAAAGAGTGGTCAATATTTCCAGAAGCTGATGATGCTACCGGAGAAAAAGTTTTTGGTTTGAATGTGACTATAGGTACAACGGCAACAACAGATGCGCATGCGTTTGCATTGTTAAAAAGTTTTAACATGCCGTTTAGAACATCAGAAAATAAGGTCTAGAAGGCTATGGCAAAAACATCTGCTATTGAAAGAAACAAAAAAAGAGAACGTTTAGTTGCTCTTTATAAAGAACGTCGTACTGCGTTAAAAGCTATTATTAATGATGCAACAGTTTCTTATGAAGAACGTATGGAAGCGCAACAAAAGCTTCAGTCGTTTCCAAGAAATGCAAGTCCGGTACGCGTTAGAAATCGTTGTGCTTTAACTGGTCGTCCACGTGGATATATGGGGATGTTTAAGTTGTGCAGAATTAAATTCAGAGAATTAGCGCATCAAGGGGTTCTTCCTGGCGTTAAAAAGACTAGTTGGTAAGAACGGGAAGGATGCTTAATGTCTATTGATGCGATAGGAAATTTTTTAACAGCAGTTCGTAATGCTCTTATGGTTTCAAAGCCTTATGTGATTACGTCTTATTCTAAAATGAATTTAGCAATAGCTTCTATTTTAGAGCAAGAAGGTTTTGTTAAAAGTAAAGAAGTGTTGAATGTTGATTCTGTAAAAAAACAACTTAAAATTACTTTAAAGTATGTTAATGGTGAGTCGGTTATCCATGATTTAAAGCGGGTAAGTAAGCCAGGAAGACGTATGTACGTTGGGGCTAAAAACATAAAACCGGTTATTGATGGATTGGGTATTTCTATTTTGTCGACCAATAAAGGGGTTGTGACAGATAAAGAAATCAAATCGCAGAAAAACGCTGTTGGCGGTGAAGTTATTTGCACAATTTGGTAGGAAAAGCGTATGTCAAAAATTGGAAGACGTCCGATACCGTTAGATACGGTTAAAATCGAAGTCAAAGGGCAAGAAATACATTATACTGGGAAAAATGCTTCAGGAGTTCATGTTTTGCCTGAAGATTTAACAGTAAAGATTGAAGACGGAGTTATGCAAGTTGTAGCAAAGCGTCTTAATCGTCAATCAAAAATGGATTGGGGCCTTCATAGAGCATTGCTTTTTAATAAGATTTTTGGTGCTCGTCAATTATTTGAAAAGCAAGTAAAAATTGTAGGCTTAGGTTATAAGGCAATAGTGCAAGGTTCAAAAGCTGAATTTTCTCTAGGGTTTAGTCATAAAGTTCCTTTTGAACTTCCACAAGGTGTTGTCATGGAAGTTGATAAATCGGGGCAGTTGATAACTTTAAAGTCATTTGATAAAGAATTGGTAGGAAAAGTTTCTGGTGATATGCGTGCTTTAAAAGAAGTTGAACCATATAAAGGTACCGGGGTTCAATTGACTACTGATGTTATTATTAGAAAAGCTGGTAAAGCTAAAGGTTCTAAATAAAGGGTAATATTGTGTCAATTGCAAAAAAAATAAAGTTACGTGCAAAGCGACGTGCTTTAGTTGTACGAAATAGATTAAAACGTGAGACTGTTTTGCCAAGAGTTTCGGTTTTTAGAAGTTTAAAGCATATAGCTGCGCAAGTTATCGATGATAGCACAGGCGTTACATTGGTTAGTTGTTCAACATTAGAATTGACTGATTTGACTGGTGATAAAAAAGGTAAAGCTGAGCGTGTTGGTGCTGAACTTGCAAAGCGTGCTATGGCTCAGGGTGTAAAAAAAGTATGTTTTGATCGCGGAAGCTACTTATATCATGGGCGTGTAAAAGCGCTTGCTGATGGTATGCGCTCTGGTGGTATTGAAATTTAAACAAGGCGTCTAAGAAACGGAAAAATGTATGGCAGAGCGAAATACTCATAAAGAAGACTTTCAAAAAGAAAGCACAATGGTAGATCATGTTATCTGTGTTCGACGTGTTACAAAAGTAACTAAAGGTGGAAAAAGATTTTCTTTTTCAGCGTTAGTTGTTTCTGGAGATAAACAAGGTAAGGTTGGTGTTGCATTAGGTAAAAGCCGTGAGGTTTCTGCTGCTATTGCAAAAGCAACTAATAGAGCACGTAAAAATTTGGTAGAAATTCCATTACGTGGAGAAACTCTTCCTTATAATGTTCTTGGTAAACACGGTGCGAGTTCTGTAATTATGCGTGCAGCTTCTAAAGGTACCGGTGTTATTGCTGGTGGTGCTGTTCGTTCTATTATGGAAGCTTTGGGCGTTAAAGATGTGTTAGCAAAATCTGTTGGGGCTTCTAATAGAGTGAATACTGTTAAAGCAACTTTTAATGCGCTTGCTCAATTGCGTGGCGCAAAGCATATTGCTCAACTAAGAGGCAAAACAATAGAACAAGTTATGAAGGGCAGCCATGTTTAATCTTGAAAATAGAATTTCTATAACTAAAAAAAGAAAACGTATTGGTCGCGGTGGTAGTCGTGGTGGTACTAGTGGTAAAGGTACTAAAGGACAAAAAGCACGTTCAGGTGCGCCATCTAATATTGGATTTGAAGGCGGACAAATGCCTATCCACCGTAGATTGCCAAAACGTGGATTTAATAATACACAATTTCAAAAAGAAGTTTTTATTGTAACTTTGGATGTACTCGAGAAGCATTTCAGCGCAGGTGATGTAGTTAATAAAGCTGCATTAGCTGAAAAGGGTATTCTTAGAAAAAAAGAAGTTGTGTTAAAAGTACTTAAAAATGGTACTTTAACAAAAAGGTTAGAGTTGACAGTTGACGCATGCAGTGAAGCTGCATTAGAAGTCATTAAGTCATGTGGTGGAGCGGTTAATTTAATAAAAGGGGCTTAAAGCCGTGATGTTGCTACGTAATATCAAAAATATATTTTCAATTTCCGATCTGCGTAAGAAATTACTTTTTACGTTTGGTGTGTTGGTTGTTTATCGCTTGGGATGTCATATTCCGGTAATTGGTATTAACGTTGCAAAGATCAGTGATGTTATTAACCAAACAACTAATTTGGGAAAATTGTTGAATTTTTTAGATCTTTTTACCGGTGGATCGCTTGCTAAATGTACTTTGTTTGGACTTGGAATTGGGCCTTATATTACTGCGTCAATTATGATGCAAATTTTAGGATTTACTGTTCCTTATTTTGAGCAACTTGCAAAAGAAGGTGATTACGGAAGAAAGCTCATTAATCAATATACACGTTATTTGGCTATTGGTTTAAGTGTTATGTATGCAACTGGTTTTGCATTTGCTTTGGAGTCTGAAGGAATTGTATTAACACCTGGTTGGGCATTCAGATTTCTTTTTGTACTTTCACTTACTGTTGGGTGTGCAATTGTTATGTGGCTTGGAGAACAAATCTCTTTGTTTGGCATAGGTAATGGTAGCTCTATGATTATCTTTGCAAGTATTGTAGCAAGGCTTCCTGATAGTGTTACGCGAACAATTTATTCTATCCAAATGGGTAATTTAGATGCTATTTTAGGTGTTGTGATTTGGTTTATATTTATAGCAATAACAGTATGTGTTATTTTCCTTGAAAAAGGTGAACGTAAAATTCCTGTTCAATATGCACGACGTGTTATTGGTAATAAAGTTTATGGCGGACAAAGTAGCTATATACCATTTAAAATTAATAATGCTGGAGTGATGCCTGTTATTTTTACTCAAACTGTGATGTCTATTCCTACAGCTTTAATTACGCTTTTAGCAGGTAGACATGCTATTTTTAGTATGTTAGCTGAAAAGTTTAGTTATACAGGTTTTCTCTATAATGCTTTGCAATTTGTTTTAATTATTTGTTTTTACTATTTTTATACGGCATTTGCTTTTAATCCTTCTGATCTTTCTGAAAATATCAAAAAAAATGGTGGCTTTATTCCTGGTATTAGACCTGGACGTAAAACAGCAGAATTTTTTGATATGATTTTAACAAGATTAGGGTTGGTCGGTGCTATTTATTTAGCGTTACTTGCTCTTTCACCTAATTTAATGGCAGCTATTGTTACTAATATGCCATTTTATCTTGGTGGTACATCGTTATTAATTTTGGTTGGTGTTGGGCTTGAAACTTCTTCGCAAATAGAATCGTATCTTCTTGAGCATAATTATGAAGGTTTTCTTTCCAGTGGACGCATGAAATCGAGAGGTGCTCGGTGATCAATGCGTCTTGTGGAGGCTTTAAACCTGTTCCTTTATATATATTTTTTGGTCCTCCTGGGAGCGGCAAAGGAACATTGTCATCATTATGTGTAGAGCGTTTAAGCTGGTTACATCTTTCTACAGGTGATTTGTGTAGAAAACATATAGAAGAAAAAACTGCTATAGGACAACAAATAGATTTTATCATAAAATCTGGTAAACTAGTTGACGATGCAGTGATCATTGAAATGGTTGTCCAATGGCTTGATACCCAAGCAAAACGAGCTCAAGGGATTGTGTTGGATGGTGTAACAAGAACAGTTGCTCAAGCACAGGGCCTATTAGATTTCTTATCCACAAGAAAAGATCAATTTCTATTGAGGTTGGTTCTTCTAGAGGTGCCAGATGAAATTGTTATTAATCGTTTATCGGCTCGCCGTGTGTGTTCCAATAAAAATTGTCAACACATTTATTCATTGAATAATGCTACATTAATGCCTCAAAAAAGTGGTTTTTGTGACATGTGTGGCGCTGCTCTTATGCAAAGAACAGATGATCAAGAAGAAACGGTGATGTTGCGACTTGCAGGATATAAAAAACATGCACAGCCTCTTTTGGATTTTTATGAGCAACATGGTATTATGGTACATCGATTAGATGGGCAAAAGTCAATCGAAGCGGTTTTTGAAGATTTTATAAAACGAGTTGGTGTTAATAGTGATACATATTAAGAATAAAGCTGCTTTGCTTAAAATGGAAACAGCAGGGAATATGCTTGCTGAAATATGTAATCAAGTGACTGATATTATTAGTCCAGGTATCACTACAGCTGTTATTGATTCCTGGGTTTCAGATAGATTGAAAGCTCGTGGATTAACTTCAAAAATGAAGGGGTATTGTGGATACAAGCATGTTACTTGTATCTCAGTCAATGAACAAGTGGTTCATGGTGTTCCTTCAGATAAAAAAGTTTTAAAAAATGGGGATTTGGTAAAAATTGATGTATGTGCTGCATGGGGTGGTTATTGTGCTGATATGGCACGATGCTATTTTGTTGGGCAAGCGGATGCTGAAGCACAAAGATTAGTAGAAGTTGCTTATAAGTCTTTGGATAAAGCAGTTGAAGCAACTCAGGTTCGTGCTCGTATAGGAGATATTTCTTATGCTGTACAACAAGAAGTTGAAAAAAATGGGTTTGGTGTAGTGCGTGATTTTGCTGGTCATGGAATTGGTAAAAATATGCATGAAGATCCTGAAATTTTGAATTATGGGCGGAGTGGTACGGGGCCTGAAATACGTGTTGGCATGGCTTTTGCAATTGAACCTATGATTACTGCTGGACGCTATGATGTTATTATATTAGATGATGGTTGGACGGTAGAGACGATTGATAAAAGTTTGGCTGCGCATGTGGAAGACACAGTTGTAGTTACTGAAAATGGACCAAAAGTTGTAACGCGATTGTAAGACGAAGAAAGTAAAGTACGGATGAGTGAAAAGAATAACACAAAAAAAGATGATGTAATTCGCATTGATGGTATAGTTAAGGAAGCTCTTCCTAACGCTATGTTTCGCGTAGAGGTTGAGGGAGGACATGTGATTTTAGGGCATGTTTCTGGAAAAATGCGTATGCATTATATTCGTATACTTCCAGGCGATCGTGTTGCTCTTGAGCTTTCTCCCTATGATTTGAGTAGAGGAAGAATTGTGTTGCGTTATAAAGTTTCTGGTGTTTGATTAAGCGAGAAATAAGATGAAAGTAAGAACATCTGTAAAGAAAATGTGTATGGGTTGTTGTGTTGTACGACGTGGTCGTGTTGTTCGAGTGATTTGCAAAAAAGATCCTCGCCATAAACAACGTCAAGGCTAAGCAGGAGTAAGTGACTATGGCACGTATTGAGGGTGTAACGTTACCATATAATAAACGTATTGAGTATGGATTAACGTATGTTTTTGGTGTTGGTCTTAAGACATCGCGTGATATTTTAAACAAGGTAAAAGTTAATTTTGACAAGCGAGTTAAAGATCTTACTGATGATGAAGTAGCTGCAATTCAACGTGAAATTACTTCATCATATAAGGTTGAAGGTGATTTGCGTAAAGAAATTACGATGAATATTCGTAGACTTCAAGAGATTGGCTCATATAGAGGGTTAAGGCATAAGAGATCTCTTCCTGTAAGAGGACAAAGAACAAAAACTAATGCTCGTACTCGCAAGGGTCCTCGTAAGTCAGGTAGCACTATAACATTAAAGCGTAAAGTATCCAAAAAGTAAGGTTGAATAATGGTCTATAAACCAAAAGCAAAAAAGCAAAAAAAACTTCGTGTTGAAAGTGCAATTGCGCATGTTACTTCAACATTTAACAATACTTTGGTTGCTATTACTACACCAGAAGGTGATGTATTGTTACGTTGTAGTTCAGGTAAGATGGGTTTTAAGGGGGCTCGTAAGGGAACTCCTTTTGCTGCAACACAAATTGGTCTTACCTTGGCAAAAGATATGATACCGTTAGGTATTAAAACAGTTGAAGTGAATTTGCAAGGACCTGGATCTGGTAGAGATTCTGTTGTTCGAGCGTTGCAATCTTCAGGGATAAATGTATCTGTTTTACGTGATGTGACACCGCTTCCTCATAATGGGTGCCGTGCTCCTAAAAAGCGTCGAGTATAACAACTTTAATAACGTGTAAGGCGCGTTTGTGGAATTATATGGAAAATAAAAAACTCAGCAAAAAATCTGGAAAAGACAAAGTCGAGTCAGAAGGTGGTTCAACTCGACCAGAAAGTTCAAGAAAACTTTCTGAATATGGTAAACAACTTAGAGAAAAACAAAAAGTTAAAGAGATGTACGGTGTTCTTGAAAAGCAATTCCGTCGCTTTTTTGCGCTTGCTAATAAACAGCAAGGAGCTCCTGGTGAAAACCTTTTAAGACTTCTTGAAAGACGTTTAGATAATGTTTTGTATCGTCTTAAAATGTCTATTACTCGAAGACAAGCACGTCAAGTTATTGTTCATGGACATGTTCTGGTGAATGGTTTACGTGTTTATTCTCCTTCTTATTTAATAGAAGTTGGTGATGTTGTAACGCTTGTTGATGCTGTTGAAAAGAAAGAAAAATTCTTAGAACAAGTTGTTGATAAACGTTTGAATATTGGAATCAAAGTTCCTGAATGGCTTGAGCTTGATAAGAAGGTTCGTAAAGGTATCGTGTTACGTTTTCCTGTGCGATCTGATGTACAAGCACCGATTGAAGAACATTTGATTGTTGAGTTGTATTCTAAGTAATTAAATTTTTAACGGTGTTGTATAAGCCTGTGTGGGGGACATTACATGAGTGATAAGAAAAGAGAATATCGGCCATTAACCATTCCTCGATTAACGTGGGAAAAAAAATCTATAACAACTTCATATGGTGAGTTGGTTGCTCAGCCATTGGAGCCTGGTTTTGGTATGACTTTGGGAAATGCGTTGCGTCGTATTTTACTTGGTGGTATTGAAGGCGCTGCGGTTACTTCAGTTATCATTAAAGATGTAAATAATGAGTTTGCAGTTGTTCCTGGAGTTGTAGAAGATGCATTACAACTTTGTTTAAATATTAAACAAATTGTAATAAAATCAGTTGATGGACAGCCTGGAAAAATGCGTTTAAAAGTTGATGGAGAACGCACAATTACTGTTGCAGATATTGAAACTGATGAACATCTACAACTTATCAATCATGAACATGTTTTAGCACATACTGCTCCAGGTGGTTCATTAGATATAGAGTTTTTTGTTGAACCAGGACGTGGATATAGAACTGCTCAGTGGCCTGAAGGTAGAGCTCTTCAAGATGATCATCGTATTTATCTTGATGCTATGTTTTCACCAGTAACAAAAGTTACTTTTGATGTTGAAAAAACACGTGTTGGTAAAGAAATTGATTATGATAAATTAATCTTGAATATATTTACTAATGGTTCAGAAAATCCTTTAGATGTACTTCATTATGCAGTATCTGTGTTACGTACACAGCTTGAACATTTCTTGTTAAGTGCAGAAATTCCTTTTAATGAAATTTCTGCTGCACCGGAAGAAGTTAAAACTGAACAAAAAGAAACTGTTTCAAATCTTTCGCTTAAAGGTATTCCTGTAGATTTACTTCTTAAACCTATAGATGAGTTAGAATTATCAGTTCGTGCTCATAACTGTTTAATGAACGCTAATATTAAGCGTATTGTTGATTTAGTAAATCTTTCTGAAGATGAAGGTTTAAAAATCAAGAATTTTGGTCGTAAATCTTTAACAGAAGTTAAAGAATGTATGAAAGCATTTGGTCTTTCTTTTGGTATGGATATCAAAGATGAAGATTTAAAACGTGTTATGCATGAGCATGGCATTCATACGTCAAATGATGAAGAATAACCCATTTAAAGAAGAAATAAGTAACAATCATGAATCATCAAAATGGCAGAAAAAAATTAAATCTTAAAAGTTCACATCGTAAAGCTTTATTACGTAATCAAACTATTCATTTGATTACGTATGGTCATTTGACTACTACAAAAGCTGTTGCAAAAGAGGTACAACGTTTTGCAGAAAAAGTAGTTACACTTGCTCGTGAAGGTAATCACTTTAATGTAATTCGTCGTGTAAAAGCAATTTTACCTTATAAACAAGAAGCTTTAACAAAATTGTTTAAAGACATTGCTCCTCGTTATGTAGGACGTCAAGGTGGTTATACTCGCTTGGTTCCTATGGGACAACGTATTAGTGATACTGCACATATTGCTCGTCTTGAATGGGTTATGTAATTATCAAGATTTAATTACGTCAATAAATTAAAATGCCAGTGTGCTTTTTAAAAGCAGCTGGCATTTTTTATTATCAAATAAAGAGTATAGATTTTTATGGAAGAACTTATAAAAAATTTTATTGAATCAGAAATAAGGCCTAAAATTCAAGCTCATCAGGGTGATATACATTTTGTTTCTTATAGTAACAATATTGTTACGGTTTCTTTGTTTGGCGCTTGCATTAATTGTCCAATAGCATTTTATACGCTTAAAAAGGGAGTGTTGCAGGCATTACAGGCAAAATTTCCAGAAATAAGGGATGTTGTTCAAGTATAGAGCTTAAAATTTAAGAATTTATTAAGATAGCTAGTTGCTCAAAAAAAATCACCTGCTAATCTGAAAGTTGCTTGATTAAGCAGAGTATTATGCTTAGTTTTTGTGAGGTTGTATACATACTAAAAGATCTATACTAAATGGAGGATCTTATGATTTTAAAAAATAAAAAAAGCTCTTTTTTGGTACTACTATTATTGTTTGGTGTAAAAAATCAAACTTCTTATGGTGCGCAAAAAGCAGTACAACAAATTACCAAGAATGCTTTTGGGCAGGTAATGACAGTTGTTCCTTATTATCTTAATAAGGCCACTTTAAAATATTTGTCGACAAGGATAATAAATGCTGCTCAACAACATGGTGTAAATATTGGTGTAAATAGCGCCATCGTTCATTTTGTGATAAATGCTTTAGAAGATGTATCGGGTTGTTTTGATCGAACAGTATCTTTTAGTAATCTTCTTAAGAATAATCCTGTACTTAAAATGTTGATGTCATTACTTGGGGGATACGGATTTTCAAAATTAAATAGTACTCAAATGAAGTATACTATCGGTATTCTTATTGCCCTGTATGCATTTATGAGACAGTATGTTTTGATTCCCTGTGTTGATTCTTATAAAAAAGATGCTTGGTCAAAGCAAAGTATAATAACTACAAATAATACTCAAATAAG